>Ga0179593_1550339_pt1 | contig 31804 bp, 30 predicted proteins | sample CZODoug2_1_08_16_FD_185931 | JGI IMG/M metagenome (GOLD analysis project Ga0179593, IMG submission 185931) | Vadose zone soil fungal communities from Angelo Coast Range Reserve, California, USA - CZODoug2_1_08_16fungal (PacBio error correction) | ecosystem: Environmental > Terrestrial > Soil >...
GCCAAGACTCGTGCCTGTCCTGAAGGAAAGAAAAAGAGAGGGAAAATCTTCAAATAACGGGGGCAAGATAAAAGTCGGAAAGGAAGAGGGGGAGAGGAAGGAACACCGACGACGTCTTCAAGGCACGTCATCTCTGTTTCGGAAGGAGCGTCAATAAGCCTTTCATCCTGAGGGGGGCAGGGGCTAAGAGGGAGCCCAATCCAGGGAAGAAGCAAAAGTCCTGTGGAACAAGAAGGGATGCCGCTTACATCGTGCAGTCTTCTCAGTGAAAGGAGGTTTAAGTTCTGGGGCAAAGCCGGCGGCCACCGCCAGGGGAAGATTGGAGGTGCATCCAGAAATTTACCCATCTCTCAAAATAAATAAAATCTATAGGAAGGGGGGAAATCTGTGGGATAGGGCGGCTGATCAGGTCCTCCGTGGAGGGAGGACGGTTGTCCCAGAGTGATAGTTCATACGGAGACGGAGAAACGGGGCACCTAATCCCTCAGATAAGGCTCAGACATATCGGAGCGGAGAGGAGGGGGGAAAATGGCCAAGGTAAAGGGGTGGGGGGGAAAAACCATTGAGATGCTTGTCGCCGACAAGCCGAACCACCGCCCAGCGCCTGGCCCACGACGAAAACAATCAAAACGTCCGAATCCGGGGAGCGAAAACAAGGAAAATTTGATCTCCCTAGGAATCCGAAGAAGGGAGAGGCGTGAATGATCATCGAATTGTGGCGGAAAGTACAGCGCGCAGTGGATTAAGGATGAACGACCGGCGCAAAATCGGATGAAAAAAGGGTGGTATGGCTTCAGAGCGGAGGGGGGTTTTGTTGGGGGGGTGGGTCTTAATGCCGGAAAGAGTCGATGATAGAAGGTTTATCCTGGCAGATCGAAATGGGACGCATCCTCCATCTGGGGCACACATTAAGAGAAGAGTAACGCGACGGCGCAAGTGCCGGAGGGCGGGGGGCGGGCGGCGACTACTATGGACGGGGTGCATGGCGAGGATGACCGCCGTTGGTTTGTGAGGGTGCTCATAACAAGCTGGTCCTATTTGTTAGAGTGTTTGTCTTGGGCTCGTGAATATAAATAGCACTAACACGACTTCCTCGAGATGGGGAGTACCCTTGATTCAAAGATCACTAAAGAGACAACAGAAGAAGGCCGGTAATGCTCTAAAATTCATCTAAGCTCAACGATGTCCAACCAGAGAAAGCAGCATCAGGCTTGGGACCGGAAGACATTGACCAGACTCGAAGAGAGATCTTGTGGTAAAGCGCAGGGAGAACTGGTTCCGAATTTTATGACCAGCAGGAGTGGGGGAGAAACGCGTTATCGGCTAACGTCATCCGTCTCTAGGGTCAAAATCACAGTCCGCTCATCAGGAGGGGGAGAAATTGGACTAGTACTAGGAACAACTCCAGAGCAGAAAAGGCAGCGGCTCCTCAGGGTACTATTTGTTCACAAAAGGACAATAGTACGAAACCATAACACCACTTCGTGATCTATGCGGCAGAGAGAAAGAAGTAGTAACGAGGGAAATCGTCGGGCATCCGCTGGAGAAACACTCAAATAAACTTCAGATCCGCGCTTGAGTGCGCATCGGGACGAGGCTTCCTCCCACTGAAGGAGGGTCGTGCGGGAACGGGCTTCATCATGTCTGCGGGCGAGCGGAATAGATTCGGACCCAAAACGGAGTCAACAGGGGCTTGTGAAAGTTGCCCACACGCGCAGAGTCATGCCGAATCAGGTAAATTAAAAACAACACTCTCTCCCTGACGGTATAAGCAGAGACCGAAGCTATGGGAAACCGCAAACGCTTGAGGATAGGAGGGGTTCAAACCGGCACAGCATCTCTCTAAAGTACCGGACCGACTTTTACCGTCGTGCCGAAAAAATCCAAAAGAACCTCGCAATAGACTTGAATGAAGAGGTCTGAGGTTGCCGGGGTGGGGATTTGAAGCCGCGCAGCAGTCGAGGCCGAAGAACCGCAGAATGACCGTGATGGGCAGAGCAGAAGGGGGGAGAGCGGGGCGGAAAATGGGCGCTAAGATGGGAAGGCGTCTTGTAACACGGGCAGAGTCTTGTCGGCGCAATAGGAGAGAGAAGGCCATCGATCGTGAAGCGTGCGGAGATCGCTGGGCCTGGTCAGGAGTCTCAAAGAAAACCCGGGGGAGGCAAAAGGACCAGGCGTTTATGGACTCCGAATCAACTGGGAGAAGCAACCGCTCCTCGTAAGAAAGGTAGCGCCTCAGAGGGATCGGGTAACGCCGGCGTGCCGGCATCAGGGGGAAAAAAAAAAACGATATAAGAAATCTGACCCGGGGGAGACGTGGACTCCCTCCCACCCAAAAAAAAAAAAAACCACCACTACCACCCCCCCCTCCAACCCCCTGCAACAAAAAAAACAAAAAAGGGCCACACCCACAACCCAACTAGGAGAAAAAACTCTCTCGAGATCTGTTCTCGGCAAAGCTCTGGCCAGGGAAAGCAGGTCTACTCGCATCTACTAGATCCGTCAGACGAACCTCCTTCGCAGGCGCTCACCGTGCGATCAGTCTCTCAACCACACAACGGGGATTAGTAAATACATTTCGAGGGGGAAAGCGCGGGGCAGATTGGGGGTTTACCGGAGATTTAGCCGTGAGGCAAGACCTTCTCGAGGGAAAGCACTCATCCTATCCCAGATCGCCCCTAGTGGAGACTGGGAGTACTGCCAACTGGTCTGATATAAGACCTTCTTAGAAAGATCGGGGTCCGGCACTCTGCTCTGAAGGGGCTACTCTAAATGGGAAGATTCTAGTTTTTCGTGAACTCGGCGCCCGACCGGGGACCCCCCGCGGTACCGACTGTTGCTGGGCATGTCAGGGTTTTCGGTAGACAACTCCTGGGGACCAGAAACAGAGACGAACCATCTCTCGAGGGCCTGACTCTGGGCAGCGAAAAAAGGAGGAACATCCTTCGAACGACCATGTAAGTAGGAAACAGAAAGCCTATCCGCATGCGCCAGGTCGACCAAACTCGGAGTCATGCTGCACTCAAAAAAACCCTCAACTGCATATAAAACTTGCATCGGTTCGCGGGGACCCTGACAAGGAGAAAACCACCGGGGGCATCTCACAATCGAGACGATTTCGGGGGGGGGATGAGCGTTCGTGGAGACCGCGAGAAAGGCGGCACAGTCACTTGCAAAAGGGGATTTAAAAACGAGTGCGGTGGATGGGCTAACTCACGCTGGGGGGGGTTTGAAGAACTGAGGCTCTTGGCTTCGAAGGGCAAAGGGAGAGCCAGGCGTCCTTTCTGATCATACGCAGCGCGAGGTGGGAGACCATCGATCTAAACGCAAGAAAACTATCAGAGGGGAACACGACGATCTGACGATAGAAAACGCTCGCACCATAAGGAAAAATATCAATCGGTCGGAAGGAAAAACGAAGACGTCGAAAACGAGCTGCGCAAACGTCCTCTGGTCTTCAGTCAGAGGGCATGTTTGGACAACATCGGAGCGGATGAGGAGGCAATCTTGAAGTATCAACTACACTGAAAAGTGTACGGCTGACTGGGGGGACTTCTACTTGATTGAGTGGGGAAACATCGTCGCAAATGGGAAGAGAGCCTATCGAAACTCTGCGAGCGATAGAAAAAAAAACAAGAGTACATAGCCAGGGAGGAGGGCGGACTCTAAGGACGACGGATGGGGGGGAGGGGGGCAGAAGTCGATCACCTGCCTGCGGGGCGCTAAAGAAAAAAGAAAATGCAAAGGGAGAGAAGGTATTTACGGGGAACGCGCCTTCGAGGCAAACTCGCGAATGACCGGACATGAGGGGAGGCAGAAATATGATGCGGGGGCGCGAGGTTGGCGGAGACGGTCTTGCGGCGTTAAAGTCGGAGACCGGCGGCGCGGAAAAGAACGTTGGTGGGGTTCTTAGAGGGGGGAGAGACGGGTACGCTCAAATAGAGCTCCGAAAACGCGTTCGCGGTGGCGAAACAAAGAAACTAAAACAAAAAAAAATCTTGGAAGTTCGGCGTAACCAAGGTTAAACCAACCAGTAAGATTCCCGCGCACGGAAAAAAAAAAGAAGGAAGGTCAAAGGGGACCCGGGGATTAGGGGGGCGACCTGTAGCTTCTGCTGCGGCCCAACCAACTCAGGGGTACCCAGAAGGTCAAGCTGCCTATTCGATCCTCCAGGGCAAAATCAGTCCGATAGAGTCTCTGACATCCATTACTAAATACAGCGTCAAAGAGGCTGAACGCCAGAACCCAATGGCCGGCCTGAGCCGGAGGCATCAAACGAATCTCGGGGGAAGGGAAAATCCAAAAAAAAAATTCTATGATAACTCTAGGGAAAAGGTTCGATTCGATTGCGAAGCCCAAGGGGGCTGCCGAGTGAGGGTCAAAAAGGGGAGTGGCGAGCGAATTTAATGCCTGGGGGACCCAGGGGGGAAAGGCGGAGTGGTCCGGCTGGGGAAAGGAACTCGCCGCAAACAAGCGAAAAAAAAGAGGACGGTGTCACTGAAACACAATGACCTTGGCCAACGAGACCATCCCCTAGATATGGGGCAGCATTCGTCAGGGGGATAAGTTGCCCTGTCGGTCGCTTACTCTAAAATGCCATCCGCTTTTACCCCTAAGAAGAATTGGGCGGCGTGACTCCTCAACCAGTTTCAGGCGTTTCCTCGTACAAAAGGGAGAAGAAGGGGGGGTCAAAAAAAAGGCTCATCTCGTGGAGATGGTTTGAAAGGGGGATTAAGAGCGAATTTGATAGGAGGGCGACACCGAGGGATGAGCTCGACTTCAAACCGTGCAATCCCAATGTAGCGAAGAGAAAACACGGGGAAAAGGCAGAGCTCATGAGCTTTAAAAGACGAGGGAGTGATTCCTCGACTCCGCGGGCTAGAAACTTCAGGATCGCCCGTCTGGGATTCTAACCCGAGAGGAAACTAACGTCCTCCCAAACGGGAAATCTCGGAGGGGAGATCGGAAGACGGCTGCCTTGCGCAAAACCGTTTCTCTCTTCGTTTGACCAGAGTAAGATCGAGTTCAAGAAGAAAAGAAACAGCGAGCGGTGGGGAGAGAGAAAAAACGGGAGGAGAGGAAAAGAGAGAAAGGACAACGCTAACGCTCGTGCCTCTTGATGGTTCGGGGAATCGGCAACGAACTGCAGATGGGAAGGAGGGCAAGAGGAGGTCTAGGGAAACCGATAACAGTAATCCCTTTGTGCCGTCAAGAGAGGAAAGGGCGGCCTACTCTTCCAATCAGAGGACTGGGACAAAGGCAGTGCTAGCCGGGAGGCCGCTGCCCGGATTGAACAGGAAAAAAGGGGACAGGCTGGACAATGCGTCAACGGTTGGATTAACTGTGTTGAGGTAGTGAGCGCGGCTCAGAGCGCAACTCCGGAGGGTAAGGGAGTAAACTGCTTGGCCAGGGGAAAATCTCAAACACTTAGATTAGTTCATTCTGGTGGGGGGGGGTAGGCCCTGGGGGAGGGTCATTTCAGCCTGTTCTGTAACGGGGGGAGGCCCCAGCTGTGACGGCATAAGTGGACGTAAGGCCGCACGGGCACCGGTAGAAGATAATGCATAGACGTACATATAGCGGGGGGAAGGGAAGGCAAGGTCATGGGGGCAGCCCCATGATTTGAAGTTAAAAAGGGGGCCGAATAAGGGGGACTCAAATCAATGACAAACAGGGGACCAGCTGTTGCCCACCGCGCAACTCAGCCTCAAAGTCCGAACCGAAAACAGAAAAGGACCCAAAGGGAGGAGCCCTCAACCGGTCGAATTAGATTCGAAAAGGAACTAGGGAATTTGTGGCGATCACCTCTCGCAGGGGGGGATTCCGGGAGGAAACAAAGACCGGCTCCGGCGACTCGGGAGAATGTGGGGGGGGGAGGTCCGCTTTAAAAACCGCGCGCTTAGTTGTTTAGTAATGGAAGGCGATCAGCTTGCCGGACCGGGGGGGGGGGGGTGGGGGGGGGGGGGGGGGGGGGGGGGGGGGGGGGGGGGTGGGGGGGGGGGGGGGGGGAGGTGGGGGGGGGGGGGGGTGTGTTGGGGGGGGGGGGGGGGGGGGGGGGGGGGGTGGGGGGGGGGTGGGGGGGGGGGGGGGTGGGGGGGGGGGGGGGGGGGGGGGGGGGGGTGGGGGGGGGGGGTTGGGGGTTGGGGGGGGGTGGGGGGGGGGGGGGGGGGGGGTTGGGTGTGGGGGGGGGGGGGGGGGGGTTGGGGTGGGTTTGGTTGTGGGTGTGGTTGTGGGGGGTGGGGTGTGGGTTGGTGGGGTTTGGGGGTGGTTGGGTGGTTTGGGGTGTTGGGTGGGGTGTGGGGGTTGGGTTTGTTTTGGGGGGGGGGGGGGTGGGGGGGTTGGTGTGGGGGGGGTTCTTTGGTGTGGGGTGTGTGGTTTTTGTTGGGGGGCTGTGGTAGTTGTGGGGGGGGGGGGTTTGATGAGTTGTTTGGGTGGTGTGGTGTTTTAGAGAATTTGAGTGTGTGTGGTGTTTTTGGGTGGGGGGTTTTTGGTTGAGTGTTTGTGAGGGTAGATGATTGTTTATTGGGGTTGCAAACTTCTCTGAAAGGCAGCTTCGCGACCTCTTGGGAACCCTGAGGGGGTAGGAAAAACGCGGAGACAGGCTGCAGCATGACGGGCGTCAGCGAAGGCAGAAGGAAGGAAGGAATGGACTGACCTGTGCGGATGCTCCTGGGTTGGGTTGACCAGGGAGTACGAACTGACAGGCGGGGGAGCTTGGGGCGAGTAGGTTGGCGGGCGAGGTGGAAAGGGAAAAGGGAGAAAACCGGACATCCTGACTCAGAGCGAGCGCGAGGAGCAGGAAAATGCATCTCAAGGCGGCAATGCAAACTAGAACCGTGAACATCGCCAGCCCGTTCCAAACAAAAATCGATCCACCCTCTCTCACCAAACTGAAGCAAAAAAAAGGGCCCGCATCGGCGACCACGCGTATTCCGCGAGCGTGTGTGAGGAACGAGATTCCGTGGGACGGGGAAAGACTGGGATAAAAGGGGGGACCACCGGTTACGCGAGGTGATCGAAGTAACCATGACGACATCGGGGCGATCGAATCGAAAAGCAAAGAGAATGCGAGGGGCATCATTGTTGCGAGACGAGAGAGCTGCAACGTCGAAAGAGGGATAAGAAGAAAATGTAGCAGAAGGGGTCAAAAGGGCCAGCATCCAGCCAGGTAGCTAAAAAATCATCCGTCGAAACGATCGGATGCGGGGGAGGGGAAAAAAAGGGGGAATAGGCCTCGCAAGCTGCGATCGCGGCACCACATCAAAAACTTAAAAGGGGGCAGAACGCCAAGCTTACGGAAAAGCAATCGTGAGGCGCCGCACCAAGCGGAGGGTGCCGGGGAGAAAAAACGAGCCAAAAAAAAAAGAAGTCAAAATCGCCCGCGGGTCGCGGGCTGGGGTGGCAGCCCAGCTCGTCGGAAGCCAATGGAAAGAGTCAAAACTGGTCTTGATGAAGGAAACAGAACGCGAAAAACGTGAGTATTCGCGGCCTACTCAAAGACCGGGCTCCAGACGTGGAGCTGGAAAATAGTAGATAACCTCTGAAGAGGGATGTCAAATCCCACAAGAAAGTTGGGGAGTGCAAACTCCTTCTCCCCCCATGATCTGAAATTGCGACATAGAATCCTACTTTGCCATGGAGGAAATCTAGGTATCCGAATCAAGACTAACGTTTCCCTCAAGAGGTCTCTATGGTTCTAGAAAAGATCCGGATCTCGAGTGGGAAGCCAAGAAAAAAACTTACCTTTATGCTGAGCAGAAGGGGGGGGAGAACTGGGCGAGTTGCGCTAAGCATGCTGATAAGGAAAGGTCGAACTGTCGTCTCTAATGAGGGAGGAAAAAACATAGACTGACCCGAGAGCCTTCCAGCGATCTTCAAAGGCCAAAGAGAGGTGAGTCCCGTCGAGTGCCCAACCGAACCAAATATGACCAGGAAAACAACAACCATGCGGGTGAGCGAAAAAGGTGAGCTCGATACGAAACGCAAAGAAACTAAAGAAGGAGCAAAGTCCGATGACCAGGGGGAGGCCTGAAAAAGAGCTTGCCCCAGAGTCGACGATGTTTGTCGAGGGAAGGGGGGGTAAAAATAAACACACGCGCTCAATCTGTGATCGAATTGAGAAACGAGGTGGGTCCCGGGATAGCAGGTATTCGGAGGTACATCTCTGACTGCGAAAAGACGCGTCACCGTGAGCACCGGATAAAGCTCTCAAAAAGGGAGGGGAAAAGAGATATAGGGGCGCGACATGGGGGGGTGACGGCGATGGAGGACGGATGTCGTGCAGGCTCGAGAGAACGTTCTCTGTAGATCCCGGACCACGCCGAAAATCTACGGGGGGGTTGATATGTTATTGAAAAGAAGAAAAAAGAGTGTCTATATCGTCTACCTAGGAGCAATCCGAAACGAGCCGTCGGTCATCGAAGAAAGAGGGAGGCTAAAGACGTGAGGGAGGACGAGTCTCTGTGGGGCAAACGGACGCCTGGACCGTTCGCGGCGGTTAGGCGTTCCCAAAGTCTGTGTCCTTTTGCTGGGGGACAGGGGGGGGAATGAAAAAGGGGTCGAGAATCTACCGGGACCATACTAAACCAGGTCGAACCGCCCTGTGAAGGAAATGGAAGTGAGGGAGATACATCAAACACTTGGGGAGACCGATGTCTCTAAAGCCTATCAGCGGGTCTCGCGAAACATCAGCCGGAGAGTATGCTGCTACCCCCTCACGTGAGAAAAAATCCGGGCTCGTGTCTTCCACCTAAAGGGCCGGGCCGGATCAATAGGAACACCGTGGCATCTCCAAGGGACGTCAGGCACAAATCAATTGGGGGGGAGAGGTCAGGGAAAAAGACGGACATTCACGGCTTCAAAAAAGGGGGGGAGGGGGGGACCACCCGTTGGTTCTAGAGAATGCGTAAAAAAGTGAAAAAAAGCCTCTCTCAAAAATCTGGGGCGGGGCAAATGACTACGAAAACAGGGAAAGAGACGGCTAAGGGTGTGCGGGCCTTCATTCTGTCAAAGGGGTCTAGTAACAGTGACTTCGCTCTGTGGAGGGGGGCTGAAGCGAAAGTCATCAAATCTATCGATCAGCATGGGGCCGTAAAGAAAAGAAGAGTGTGCTCTCCACAAATCGACGACAGTTGGTAGAGGAAATCGTTCGACAAGGAAAAGGATGAGGGGGGACTCCTCTCACGATCAAAGGAGCACGTCCGCGAAAGGGGGGGTGGCTGCTGTGGTGCGCAGCTAGAAGAGGAAATTAAAGATATAGGTCCTCGCAGAAAAAAAATGATAGAAGAGCGATGATCATGGCCTGGTGATTCCAAAAGGGCGTTTACAGAAAGAGGGGAAGAGGAAAAGATCTACATTTTCGGAGCTCAAAGGGAGGGTCAAAATGATGGCCCCAAGAGCAAAATGAGGAGCGATAGCTCGAAGTCGATCCATGGAGAGTAAAACATGGCAGCTTGAGAAAAGGCGGGGCTCAGAAAACAACTCCACAAGAGATAAAAGGGGGCCGGCTCACAGTCGAGATAGAAACAGCGATCCTGGCCGCGTCCGGGTGAGCATATGGGGAGGTCAAAAAAAGAAAGGTGAATGTTCGCAGTTTTGAGGGTTCTGGGCGCTTAAAGGGTTCGAGCGAGGACAGGAGGAGCGGTGCTCAGGTTGGTAGGGGAGGGGAAGAAAGCCGGAGCCGGGCATCACTGAGGAAGTCCCTCGGCTCGGAACCGGAATATCGCAGAGGGATTCAAATGGGGGCCTCATCCTTCCAAATAATAGAAACAAAAAGAAAGAAAACAAAGTTTCCTTGAGGGCGTAAAATATAACCCAACCCAGGAGGCAACAAAGGCAAGGTTAAGTCCCGGGCATGAAGACGCGCCGCCGGCATTGGATGACAGTGCTGCAGCCTTTCCGAGGGGAAGAGCCCAACCCCCTCTGGGCCAAAAGATGGAGGAGGCTATAAAAAGAATGTAGATCCGGGCCAGGGAGAAAAAGAGAGAAAACTGGAAGAAATGAAACGGAAAAAAACATCGGCGCGTAAAGAAAACGAATGAAAGAAAAGACACCCCAGACAGGAATCGATTCCGGAGGAGAGCCGGGGGAGAAGAAAAAATCCTCAAAGGGATTGGAAAAGAAATACATTCACGAACGCTCTTGAGAGTAGGAGGCGATGTCTATCAGCTGAAAGGAGGATGAAAAGTTCTTAGGGGGGGTAAGAAGGGCCGGGGTGCAAGGAGTTGGGGTTTTAAAGGGGAGGTATTGCGGACTAAGACCGAGAGGGAGTCAGGTTGGGCTTATTACACACAGAAATTGGACAAAAAAGGCCGACCTCGGACGCTAGAGTTGAAGAAAGCATTCCTAGAAAGAGCCCGGGCGGCCTCTAAGGGGGGGGGAGAGCGAAGAGAAAGATCGACCAATCAGCCTCCTTGTTCAGGGGGGGGGGGAAAAAAAAAGCGTTACAAAGGAAAAATTATCAAGCCTGAAATGGTATCCCCAAAGAGGCATGGGGAATGAAGAATTTCCTTGTGGGAAAGAAGGATTTATACCAGCCCGATCTAAAATGAATTATGTGGGGGAGGAAATCCGGGGGAAAGCCGCGCTGCCAAGAAACCATAAAAAAAGAAGAGGAAAACGAAAATAGGAGCACATCGTAAACTCCGTCAAGGGGAAAAAAGGCCAAAAAAGGGGCCGCGGCGGTCACTAAGACTTCAGATGCCCTGCCCGAAAAAAAAGAGAGGAGGAATGCAGGGGGGGAGGGGCACAAAAGAAAAAATAGACGCCCCAAGCAAGCCCTCTGAAGGTCTGTGAGAACGAATGCTGTTTATCAATGAAAATTTTTCGAATTCAAAGAAATTTCCCAGAAGACATCCAAAGCAGGCAGAGCCGGGCTGGTGGAAATCTCTCTAAACACAAAAACGGGGGAAGATTTTCCACCATAACTCCGACTCTGGCAGGGAGGGAAGGCTGAAAAGAGGAAACAAGGGACAAAGAAGAAAGGGTGGGTGGGTTGGTCAGGCGAAGAGAGGAAAGTATTCAAGGAGGGATCGCTGTCCAGGGTGGGTGGGAAAAAGCATCCTCTTATGGAAGGGGGCGCTCTTCATAAAAAGGCAGTACTTATGACATTATCAACTAGAGGACCGACTGAGTAGAAGCGGTCCCGTTCCGGGGAAACCTCGCACATGGAGAGAGAGACACTAAACAGTCTGAAATGAACATTGGATTTGTGTGGAGGGGGGGGGGGAACTTGAAGATGCGACCCTTCTTCGAAAAGACTAAGAGGGGGGGAGAACTGATCCAATAAGACGTGACCCAGTAAGCCGTGGGAAAGTAAATTCGGAAAAACCCTCTTCTATTCGCTTTGTGAGAGTTCTGGGATCAAAGAAAGGAACGCGCTAAATGCGGGGTCGTGGTCAGCGGATGATCTACATGAAGGAGGAGAAGTAAGAGGCAAGGGAAACGGGGAAGAAAGATAGGCATGCTCTTGCATAAAAAAAAGAGGGGGGTTTCGGCCGCCGTGTTCAAAGGGGGTGGGAGGGGTTAAAAAGATTGACGAGGCTTGGAGAGAGGGGAGCTAACACTCATCCAAAGACACGGGAACAGCGAGGACCAGCGGAAAATCATGCCGAAAGCAGCCAAGGAAAAGTCCCTTCAAATAAAAGCGAAATGAAGAACTTGGGATCGCCCTCAGCGAACGAGAGTCTCAAGAAGGAGGCATCGAATTTGGTCTATCAAGTGCACGCGAGTGGGGAAATGAAAAAAAAAAACACAAAGAGAGCCGGCCAAGGGGTTTGGTGAGGAGGGGATCCTAGTGACGCAAAAAAAGGGGGGAAGGGGTGGAGTAATGGCTGACGAAGCTTCCTATAGAATGTGACCGGGGGAAGAATGCCCTGAGTATAATACTCCAGAGTGGAAAAAGGTGATGGGCAAAAGAACTGATAAACAGGAGATACTGGAGGAAGAAAGAGGAAAGACTCAACGCCGACAAAAAAAAGAATTCCGGGGAACAGAAAGTCTAGAAATGCCTCCTGGGTGTTTTGAACCTGCGGTGGAAACAACACTCAACTGAAGGGGAGGGCTCTTGGTTCGAGTTTTGTCTGGCGAGGGCATAAGAGGGGCACCCGCGTGAACTAGAGAGGACTTTCAGAAGGGGGACTTCTAAAAAAAAGCGGCAATCGCCACCTATCCAAAAAGAGGAAGTTTGAGACCTGGCCCGTCACGCCGAAAAACTAGAAGCCAAAGATCTCAAAGGAGAATCTAGGGAAAAAAAAAAAGGTTCAACGGACTCTTCAGAATTAACTTCAATGCGTTTAATAGAAAAGGATCTGTGACTCCGGTGGATCGTGTCCCATAGTTTGATGAGCGAAAGAAAGGGGGATTAAGATTCAGTACTATAAAAAGGAAGCGCAATCTACAAAAGGCGGCTCGAAGGGCAAAAAATTTGCTCTACGAAGCTCTCAGAGATAAAACGTAGGAAAACAGATACAATGGGGGAGGGTGAGGGGGTCCAAAAAGAAAAAAAATAGCGCACAAGGAGAATAAGCTACACTTCGGGGATCGGGCGTCGAAGGCTCAACGATAGGCCAGAGGAAGCAGAAACCGGGCGCAAAGACAGCATAAAGGGGGTGGGGATTCAGAAAAGCCGAAGCGCAGCAGGAGTTAGAGAGTCCTCAAAGGGAGGGGTCTGAGAGAACTATGCTCTATAAAAAAAAGCACGAGATTTGGGGGAGGGGAACACGGCCAAAAAACGTCGTAGGCCCGGAAGATACACCGCGTGCTTGATCGCCTGGAGAACCACGGGCATTAAGAGATGCCCGAAGAGGGGGGAAGATAAAAGAGCCGCGAATCCGAGCGGCTAGGAAGTTTCAAGCAACACAGCGTGATATAATAAGGGCCAGACATCTAACAAGATTAGAAATGCAAGGTGGAAATAGGTCCGACGGTGGCCGTGGAAGGAACTGGCGCCGCGAAAAGATCTTCTTGGCCCTAAAGAGCGGGCATGGGTGCGGACGCTTAGGGGCGGGGAGCAGCTCCTATTGGAAGTAAATAACCTTCGGAAAAAAGGAATCTTCCGGGAAAGGGGAAGACAGTTACGGAGTCCGTAATGGGAGAGTCTAAGGCATCGATATGGAGTAGGGGGTCTACGGGTCGCTAGACGGATTTTAGAAATAAAGACCAATTCCAAGAGTCTCCAGATCTAGGGTAGAAACTGGGGTCTCTGGGAACTTTTCAATTAGGGAAAAAAAAAAAAGGGACAGGCAAAGCCAAATGTAAAGGCTTGTCAAAGTGAACAGCGCCTTTGCTAAGAAAAAAGCCCGAGAAAGAGCAACCTGGAAAAGAGTCAGAGGGTAGAGGCCCCATCGAGCTTAGACCCGGGTATCAAGAGAGAAAAATCGCTCGGGGGTACTCGCCGGGAACTCAAAGACAAAAAAAAGGCGATCTGGGAGATGATCTAGGGGAAGGGAATGGACGCATACAGGGGAAGATGAAGGCGCGGCGTAAATCACTACCTCCTGTCGCCCGCCTTCAAAGGGGGGAAGGACCCTAGAAGAAAAGAGAAGAGAAACAACCGGAGATGAGGAAGGATATGTCTGAAGGGAGCGAAGGAAGCAAGGTGGGGCAGGAGGGGAGGTGGAGGGAGGAGCATTTTATAAGTGCTCGACAATCGGGGGAGACAACCTGGAAAATACGATCCCATATCTCCGGTATTCTCGTTGGGGGGAGTGAGGAAAGGAGAGACAAAAGAGTCCGGTAACGGGAGTATCTTGAAGGAAAACCTGCGTCTCAATCTTCTGTTTCAAGGCCCGCAAGGAGGGGAAGCGCTGGGGAAGAATTGGGTGAGTTACGTATTTAGGTTTGGCTGGCGCGCAGGAAAGGGAGGGAGGCCCATCAACAAGGGAACCGGGCACCGGTCATCGTCGGTTTCGGAGCTAACAGGGGAAAAAGGAACAAAGAGAAACCGGCGACCGCTCGCGCCGCATAAAAGGTGAAAGCAGAAAAGGAAAGGGTCGAAAAGCCTCAAAGGGAAGAAAAATGGCAAAGAGAAGCATGCTTTAACGCGCCATCCTAGAAAAACCTTCTGCGAAGTAAGGGAGGAGCACCCTCACGAGAATATTGAGTAGCGTAACAGAGGGAGAGGCCAAAAAAAAATCCCCCGTGCCGCGGAACCAGAGGAGAAAGTTCGATTGATAGCGGCGTGTCGTGGGAGTTTGCAGGAAAAAGGAAAAGATATATCGGGGGGACAAAGGAAGGGAAGGATTAAATGTGGAGCATGGCGTTACAACCTATCTCAATCTTGTGGGGAATGGAGGCATTGACGCTCGCGGTCTAGGGCTGTCGCAGGATAAGGCCTGGAGAGTATTGGAGAAGGGTTCTAAAAAAAACGAGACGCAGTTCGCGAGTGGAGTGGGGGGGACGCCCTCACGAAAAGCGGCTCCGACTAAGGGGCCGTTAAGGGAACTGAAGACACACAAATCTAACGAAAAGGCACAGGGATCAGCTCTGGAAGAAAGAAGGGACTCCAATCAAGGGGAAGGGATCGTGAGGACGCCGCTCACTATGCAGCAAGGATGGAGGCTTGAAGGGGGAACAGACTAAGGGAGATAGGCCTATCGTGCCGCGCTCGCAAGAGAGAAAACCTGAAAAGGTATCTGCCGCTGATCAGAAGTGCTGCGACCTGGCTGAGTCTTTGACTCTGGGGGGGAGGTCAGAATGGGACAGAGTAGCCGATCCTTATCAAGATCGAAAAAGTAGGAGCAAATTATGCACCTAACAGAAAGTGGACTATGAAAGAGGAGGAACAGATTGAAAAGGAAGGGAAAGATCCCCTCTGCGTAATCAAAAAAAAGGAATTCGAAATAAAGGGAGACCCCAGGCGGACGAGTAGAATTCGGGCCCCAAAGAACGAATCGGAGGTGGGAAGGATGGTAGGAAAAAAAGAGGTCAAGAAAGAAAGGTCGGTTGGCGATCGGTCTTGGAAAGGGGTACGAGGGAAGGACGGAGGGGCGCCTTTTTCTCCTGTTGGGAGAGTGGGGGACGAGATTTCCGTGCCTGGATCAAGAAGAAAAGAATCCCGGCAATATCAGGTACCGGGTCGAGGGGGGGGGGGGAGGGGGACTCTCACAGGAGCCTATAAAAAACTCTGAAAAAGAATACAGAAGTTCAGGGAGTCTGGAAACCCACCCAGGGAGAAGATAAGGGAGCAGTCGGCACTTCCTTCTTAGAAAACTCCTGGAAGGGAAGCAGGGAAGGACGTCATGCTTTCAAACTTTAGAGGTAGGAGAGGCCCAGACCACAGTGGGGGGAAAAAAGATAGGCAAGCTTCAGTTGAGAACTTCCATTATAAAAATGGCAGGGATGCAAGACAGTAAGAAAACACACAACGAGCGAGTGGAGGAGAAATAACAACAAAAGGGGCCCCAAGTGGTGTCGCGGCGGAGACGTCAGGGGGAGAACAAGAATCAGAAGAGTCTAAACACAGGCTTGATCATTCACGAATCCATAATCGAAGGAGGGGGGAAGCAGGGGATCAACCAGAGAACGAAGACTCTGGGAAGGATTAGTGTCAGGGGGGGGGGAGGATTCAGGGGGTGCGCGCCGGGGAAGGCTGCGGGGGGGGGGAAGCGGGGGAGGAGGACTGGACGCGCCGCCGAAAAGCGAATCGTAAATCCAGGGAAACAAAAAGACCGGCCAACGGCAGAGAGTCTCAATCAGGGGGGGGGCAGCCGAGAATTGGACGAAAATCACTTTTGAAAAAGGAGACTTACGGTGACTCCTGAAAGGAAAGAAATAAACTTGGTAAAAGAAGACAGGGAGAGCGTTACAGCCTGAGCCCAGAGAAAAGAGGAAAGTTACTATTCAAGGGGCATCGAAGACGATGGGAATCATCTGCATGAATTTTCACGGGGAGGAAGTGATTCGCAGGGATAGGGGTCGCAAAATACGAGTCTTAGCAAGCTGGGAAAAAGCAACAACCGCATCCATGGGGGTCGCGAAAAAAAGGGAGCAGCTTCCATAGGAGAGAAGGGGGACTAGGGGGGAAAACACAAAAAAAACGGGCCGCGGCGTCTCCCTACACAGTAGAGAAAAGGAAAAGGAGGTCATAAGGACTGTTGACGAGCGGCCCTCTCCATAAGCGATGAAGGGCTCCCCCATGGAAGACACGTCGTCTTGGAGAGTCGAGAAAAAAGGAAGGGGGGAAAAGAAGGACCCCTTTAAAAAGTAGGTCCTCGGTGAGAGAGGGGCACTCAAAACAAGAACGAGCCGGGAGCGGGGGGGTAACTCACAACAACAACGGATTCTATTAAACTAGGATATGGGAGAAATTCGGAAGTTTCTTGATTCTTAAAAAATGCGACTGGGCTGGAGGGGGGGTAACATCAAAAAGGAAGGGAGATATAAAGTCAGGCTCATTCATGCCTTTTATGACGAAAAGAAAACGGGAGTAAATTGGGCTTCCAAGGGGAAAGAGGGATGATGGTCTAGAAATGTCAATCCGCCGGAGTCCACAGGGGGAAAGGGGAATCATCTGAAAAAAGCAGGAGTCAGGGGACGCCGAGGGACCGTAGGAGAACAGAACGGACCGAGTTGGAAATCAGGAATGGATTGGGCACGGGGGGGGGATTTACGGGTCATCCCTGCCGTAATTGCGGCAATCAATTGGGAAAAAGAAAAGAGCGCAATCCAGAGACCGTTGCCCCTCAAAGGAGATAGGAACTCTCGTCAGGAAAGGGGGAAGCCCGTTCCGGCTGATCCTTTCTCCTTGTTTAAGGACGAGTCAGTGGGGGAAAAAGCTTAAGGGATCCGGAAATGCAGTCTTCGAAGTAAATTTAAGGAAATTGAAAATCGGGGGCTGCTCTTACATTCATCGCGAGATGGAAGGAAGGGAAAAATCACAGGGGTCCGCCATTTATTACGAGTTAGTTTTCTGAGAGGAGATAGCTAAGAATCACCGCCTTAAAACACCGCCCAGCGCCAAAGGAGGCACGCGCAAAAACGCCGCCTTCCAGCGCTCGACAAGGACCCCCCCCCTAAGGAAGGAGGACTAATGAAGGAAAAAAGGGAGGGCCCTCTCCTCCGAGACCGGACGAAGTGTCAGGGGAAAAGTGAACTCGAAGTTGGATCAAAGAGATCTTTATATGTATGACAAGACCGGCGAACAGCGTTCAGAAAAGGGGGGTGATGGCTTTAATCCTAGGGTACAGAGAGGGGAGTTCATGTGAGGGGTAGGAGGGAACGAGCAGCTAGTAGATGCCTTGGAATGGACTGGTCTAAAATGGAAGAGGAGGAGCTAAGAAAAAACTCAAGGAAAAACTGATGGGGGCAGGGGGGAAGACACGGACCGAGAAATGGTCATGGGAAACAAGTCGGCGCGGCATGCCTAAGTCGAGAGTTGAAACGTTAAACTTACATTTGAAAGGGAGGGGCCTCCATGGGTGGGGCCTGTTATAAGAAAGGGATATGGTGGTCGAGGGATTTTGGAGGGAGGGGCAGAAGGTCCTCAAAACAAAGTCTTCGACTTAAAAAAAGCTCTGGGGAGAAGGGATGCTCGCGAAAGATCTTGAAATCGCCAACCCGAGACAGAGAAGGGGTAGGAGAACACTAGTAAACGGGGGGGAAAAGGAAAATCGAAACTCAACAATGAGCATCGGCTGGCCAGGGCACAGATTTAGAGCCCTAATGGGGGGAAAAAAAACACAATATAAAAAAAAAAAAATAAAAAAGAAAAACAAAAAAAAAAAAAGTTTGCAAAGGAGGAGATGGATCCGGGGGAAGGGAAGGGGTACCAAGCAGTTTTAGGATCGCCACTAAAAAGGTTCGCGAAGGAGGTCCGTACTATCTCCTTGCATCGACGTAGACATTAAGAAGTTGGGGAGGAAAAAAATGGGCGAGGGGAATCAATGTGCGAGTAAGAATCTCGAATAGACAGTTATCGGGCTACTCTGTCCGCATGCGAAATGAGGTGGGAAAGTAGGCCGCATCATCAAAAATTCTCGGACAAAAGATGCCGGAAAAGGGTGGACTATGCGGGGTCGGCTCGACTAACGGCCAGAGAGAGCGGGAAAGAAGGCCAATGAAGGGGCAAAAAAAAAATACCTAACTCCAGCGAGTTCCTCAGAGCGGAAACGAAGCGCGTTGAGTTAGAGGCATCGCAGCTAAAATAATTTCGGAGGGGATGGCGAGGCAGAAACAGATCGGATCCTGTCAAAGAACCACTAAGGAGGCCTGGAAGGGAATCTCTGGGAAAAGAAAGACTGACTGCGTCTGCGCGAAGGGAAAAGCTCCAGGCCTTATCTGCAGAAAGATCTAAAAAAGAGGAGATTGAAAAAGCCTAAAAAAAAAAAACACAAAAGGGAGGTAGAGTGTGCAACTGATCACCGCATAGACAATGGAAGGGCAGAGAAGGGAAAAGCAAGGTCTGGAGGAAAAAAAAAAAGGGGGCTAAAAAGAAACTACCAATGTCTCACGTTTCCCTCAGAAGCTTTCGAGGAAATAGGAAAAGGTGGCATTTATACAAGGAAGACTGAGTTTGTTAAGGGAGGAACAGGGTATTCACTTTATGTTTAGGGGGGAAAAGAAGTACTCTAGGGAGGTTTGTAGATGGCTCTAATAGTCATGCTGAAAAACTTGTCTTCTCTAAGGGGCTGGGAGGGGGACGGAGACTGCACAGAGGCATCCGTCTAGCTGGGGGAGGAATGGGGGCTTATATCGGGAGGAACAGGTGAAGAAAAAAAATACGTACCAGGAAAAGGAGGTAACTTTGATGGTGAAGAAAGACGGGGTCGGAGGACTAAAAAGACGCCTACTTCAAAATAGCCTTTAAGAAGAACACGGGAGATGAAAATAGAGTTCCTGCCCCTCGAGAAGGACAGGTAGCCGATATAGTCGACTATGGTTTCTTGGCTTGAAGAAAATCAAGAGATCTTGGATAGGATGATCGGCGGGGTTGAAGGAGGCTTCCTCATGGAAGAAGGGATACGGAGGTAAGCACTACACTCCGCACCGAACAGGAAAAAAGTTCTAGAAAGAGACTAAGACAACAACACCGGGTATGAAAAAGAAAAGATATCAGAGGGGGGCTTGGAAGAAAGCGTGGCTCAAGTATGAGTGGGTGAGTTCAGACAAGGGAGAGGGAGACTTAGAGAGGCGCCATATGACAAGCAGACATAAAAGAAACGTTGTCATTTTATGGACGGGAAAAAAGAATGCAAAGGAGGGCTATATCGCTAGGCGGTCACGGGGGAGAGGTTGTCCGAAGGGAAGGGGGAGGAGCGACATTGAAGGGGAACGGCACTGCTGAGGGGAGGGTTGAAAGAGGAGCCTGGCGGAGGTAAAAGTGGTAAAGAAGGGATTTTCCTGGAGGAGGGGGTCGCTGCTGCAGACTGGGAACGGAACAGCACGAACGAAAGGGAGAAGGGCGAGAAGATCAGACAGGGACAGGAGATGGCGAGGATCTACAGAAATCTATAGAAAAGTGGTAGAATGCAAATAAAGCCTAAAAAGGCGATGCTGAGGGACATGAAGGGGAAACCGGGGAAGGCGGCATCATCACTCAGAGGGGAATAAAGGCAGGTTCTTCCTCCTCGATCTGCAAAAGCCGGATCAAAAGGGACTCATAACCATCGATAACCGAGGGAGGGGGAACCATGGAGGAGGGGGGGGGGAAGAGCCCCGGACGTCATGCATAAAAACCTTCACTGAGGAGAAAACCGGGGGATGGCTATGGTGGGAGCCGGATTTTCACCAGCGAGATAGAGGGGTGGGTGTTCTTTAAAAGGGAAAAAAGAGCGGAGATTCGAGGGATGGAGAGAAGGGACGATGGCAGCTGAGAGGGAGATCATGTGTGAAGGGGGCGCCAGCAAAAAATCTCAGCACGCGGGGGAAGAGCGAGACGACGACGGGCCTTCTAACCAAAAGAACATTGGCGCCGGAGCGATGAAATAGAATCAGACGACCCAGGTGTGAAGACGCTTCGTTTTAGGGGAAAGAGCGGGGAAACTGGGAAAGCTGGCGCATACCTTAAATTACGTGAGGGGCGAAGATAGGAGAGGGAGATGGGGCCTTGAAAAGAAGTGAAGAAACAGCAAAAGAAAGAAAAGAATAGGTAAGGATGGGGTCGAGTAATTCTTAGCGGGGCGCAGATAGAAATAGGACTCAGAATTGAATAGTAGTACGTGCGGCATCTCTTCGGGGAAATGCTATCAAAAGAAGGTAAGAAACCTTATCTAGCATGTGGGGGCTCAACTTCAGAAAAGGTTGCTTAAGGTCAGTTCGATCAAAGGTCGCTCCTAAAAAGGCGGGGACTGTTCTGGAGGGACCCAATTGAGGAATAAGGGGGGCCGTACGAGGAAAAAAATCTGAAAAATCGGAAGATAAGGTTAGCTGGAAGGGCGGAAGACGATGCTGAATGTGTCTCAGGAGTTTGGGGGGGGGATTGGTTTGTCTAAGGGGGGGAAGCTTGAGGAGAAGAGTCTTTCCTTTTCTCGACTAGTGGCCCGGAGAAAGTGAAGACGGCATCAAAGGGCGAACTGAGAGATGATGGAGAGGAAGGTTCTCGGTGGAGGAAAACTGCCAAAGCCCAAAAATACTCTAAAAAAAAGAGAAAACTGGTCAAGGGGGAAAAGAGGGCAACCCCCAAATTCGGAAAGAAACAGGTAAAGGTAAGGAGACTGATCGTCAGGTCCCAAGAGGACCGCATACTGCAGGGCGCAAAAGGTCGAGGGACTTCTTAGGGACGCCCGGGTGACAAAGATTGTATGAGTCCAGAAAAAAAGCTTCCTCGATCAGAATGCTCCGAGAATCTGATAGTAGCCAGGAAAAAGACAGACGGCGATGTAAAAGAGGCTTAAGAAATAAAAAGGGGGAATCCGAGGGCTGAGAGGTACTGTTTCATAAAACGGCCTCAAGCGGAGAGAAAATGAATCTCCACAAATTAGGGGAGAGAAGGAAACGAGACTTAGGTTCGACGTGCGAGGAGGGCCTGAACCAAGGGGGAATGTTGCAAGAAAAAATAAAAATAAAAGTAGGGAGTGTAGAAGCGGTAAGTCGAGGCTCAGGGATTCGCTGTCACTTGGGATGCTGAGCACTCGTCGCCGCCGGACAGCGATCAATAAAGGGCTTATGAAACACAAGGAAAGGGGCCAGGAAAATCGGGGAGGGCGAGATGATTTAACAGCCTCGGCTGATCGTTGTAATTTCTGGGGACGGAGAAAAGAAGGAAAGTCAGAATCCGCGGACAAAGAGAAGGTTAAGCGTTTTTTTTAAAAAGCTCAAGGAGAATAATTAAAAAGAGGAAATCGAGACATAGGACTCAGAGAGTGTCTATTGAAGGCCTAGAAGTATGAGGAGGGAGGTTGATCCGCTGGGGGGAGAGAGATTGCATCACAACACTTGAAAGACCATGTCCACGCTACTAAGTAGCAAGAGGAAATGCGGGGGATAGGGGAGATTTCAATGCACCGAAGGGGGAAGACTTCTCAACTGAGAAGGGAGGGCTCTTCTGCCTTTGCCTCAAGGAAGGGGACGAGATCACGCTGCAAAGCATCTTTACGGGAGAAAAAGGGGAAACCGAGAGAGTGGTTGCTCAGGGGCTTAAGGAAAGGAGGAATTAGAATGACCCCTTTCGCAGGAGTGCTTGGAATGATCGGGCAGAAGGAACGATCCGGGGAGCTGGGGTCAGCACCAAAAAATTATTAAAAGAGAAGACCAGCGAAGAGGGGAAGTCTTGAGGCTATCGTACTTCGGGGAGCAGAGGGGAAAGGGAGAAAAGTGGAGGACAAGGATCCGGGAGAAGATCGAAAAGCGACATAGACCTTGGATTCCTTCATCAGGGGGAGGAGTTCCGCATCGTCAATAGAATTCGGAAGGGGGCAAGGGAAAGAGGAATAGAAACCTGGAGGGAGGCTCAAGAGGGAGGGTGAACTAAAAGGGAGATATGATTACAACGTTCGAAGAGGAGGCGGGACCTTGTAGGAATGGGGTGGAAGCTAGGATCCTCCCGAAGAGGGGAGAAGAATAAGTGTGATCGTCCCAACAAAAAAGAGAAAGAACGGGGTAAAGCTCCCAATTAGATGAGGCGACTTAGGAAGGGGCAAGATGGGGGGGGGGGGGGGGGGGGGGGGGGGGGGGGGGGGGGGGTTGGTGAAGGACCATTCCGGCTGATCCTTTACCTTCTGGACGCTACGGGGAAGGGGAGGGGGAGTGACCCAGCGAATAGAGTAAGGAAAGATTCTAGGAAGAAAACGGTCCAGATGATATGAAGGAGCTAAATATCGGGAGGAGTCGAAATCCTGAAGGGCCAAGGAAGGGTGTGTCAGCCGCGTTTAATTGACGAGTCTCTTGGGGCGCGGCGTGCAGCAAAAAAAAAAAACCAAAAATAAAAGCTGCAACTAAACAAGCCTAAAAAGAACCCTGACCTGAAAAAAGACGAATAGGGAAGGGATCCTTTTGATAGAACATCAAGCCAGGGACAGGGGGTTATTAGAAAAGGATGAGGGGGAGGTGTTGTCGAGCAAAGGAAAGCGCTCTTGAGTAGGTGGGGGGAAGAAAGGCGCCTGAGGCTGACATCGGGGGGCGGCCAAGTGGGGGGGATGGGTCAGACAGAGGGACGAAAAAGGTGGGGGGGAGGGAAGGTCTGGACTAACAGCTGGACTCAAAAGGAATTTTAAGATCGAAGGGCAAGGAGGACGGGAATCGCATCGAAGGGGGGGAGGTCGGGTGGCCTACTCCTAACAACAGAGATACGGGAGGGAAGATGTTCAAGGAACTTCCGAAGATGCCGGGTGACCTTTGCCATTTATCATCCTGGTGGGGGGGGGGGGGGGGGGGGGAACAGAGGTAAAACTAGATTCTGTTCTCGGTTGGGCTAGAGGTGGGGGGAAATGAAGGAGGAGGGCCAACCGAGGGAAGACTAGTGCCCGACGGACAGATTGCTGACGGATGTCGGATAAATCGGCTTCAGCGACAACCGATACATCGCCTTGGAAAAGCAATCTCTACACTAGTCACGGGGAAATAAAAGAAGACAGAGCTCCCAAGGCACTGATTATCAGAGGGCTCACAAAAGGAAAGTACGTACTAGCTTTTGGTCAGGGTAAGGGGAGAAGGAACTGCCTGGGAAAAAAAGGGTCGGGACCAGCAGTGGTTAGAGCGCCCCAGAGGGAGGGGGGAATATGAGTTAAAAAAGGAAAGGGATCTACTCGGAAAAATAGACCAGAGGATCAGAGAGGTTCATCTGTTTCGAAAGATCTCGCCTGCGACAATTCATAGGAGACGGAAAGGAACATGTATATAGTCTTGGGTGATGAAATCAGCAGTTCTCTAACCGCAGCCTCGAAACTTGAGATCTAAATTATGGTCGATCGGAACTAAATACTCGAGATTGGCGCACCACAGAAAAAGTCAAGGAAAAACAGGAAAAGGGGAAAGCGGGGGATCGCCTCACGAAAAGTTGGGAGGGGGAAGACGATGCCCGCCGCGAAAGCATGTCGTCTAGATGGGTGGAGACAGAGAGTACGCCAAGATATCCAGAAACTCGGGGAGGAGATTCTGCAACGAAAGAGAAAGGAGTCGCGATCACCGGAAATCGCCGAAAGTAAACTTCGAACCCGCGAAAGACGAGAGAAAAAATGGCACAACAAAAAAAAAAGACGTTAGATGTTACAACGAAACTCCAAAGAGGGCCAGGGGGAAAAAGTCCAGGGGACGCTCCGGGTACGACGGAAAAGAGGCCCAATTCTCAGTGGAGAGGAAAAAGCTGGCGATATTGGTTGGCACGGAAAAAAAATTGTCTTCAGTTGGTCTGGCTCGAGTACTTCCGAACCGCGCAGGAACTGAACGTGAGGCTGATCAGCAGGGAAAAAGGAGGAGCCAGAGGGGGAAAAAAGACATGCTTATAGTCGTCCAGTGGGACGGACCTTGTCGTGCGGATAAGAAAGCCAAGGCCCAGGGTCGCCCGAAGCGAGGGAAAGGGGGAATCTTATTTCAGTCCAAGAAAACAAAGAGATGAACGTACAACACCAGGGTCCCACTGGGGAAAGGGGGAAGAAAGGGAATTCGAAAGGGACAAAACACCCGGGAAAACAGAGTAGCCCGTAGAAAGAAGCGAAGAAAGGACGGGGGGGGAAGGTAAGCAAAGCGAACTGCGCCGAAATATCCTAGTCTGACAGGGGGGGGAGAGCTGTAAACTCCAGCTCCACAACCCTTGGGGGGGGAGGGGCTGAGCATTGTCCTGGATGGAGAAAGGATTGAGAGCTAGCAGCGCTTCTTCATCACTACCATCTGGCCCCAGGGAGACAAAACTTGGCGACGAAAGAATCGAGGAACAAAATTCTTAGGGGAGGAAAAATAGATGATCGGGGAAGAAAGAGCTCGTGGAAGATGAGAGACGAGGGGGGAGGGAAGGGCTCTAATACCTGCTGCGACCGCAAAAAGCTCATAAAAAACCGAGGTCCTCTAGAGGGGGATCTTGGGGGACCACGGCGAGACGAAAAAACATCGTCGTATGTCTATATCGGTAACCTGCTGCGAAATGGGACGGCAAGTCCGTAGGTAAATAGCTTGAAAGGCTAAAGAGGAGGAAACTATCGTTTGAGCGAAAAAACTGAGCTTGAGAAAGAAACCGCCTGGCCTAACTTGCTGGGAAGTTTGAAAGGGGGGTGTGTATCTTCGATAACTAGACCAAGACCAAAGAGACTCCCGGAGAAAATCTATTGCCTGCGACCTCGTCAGGGGCTGAATCGCAGGAAATTAGAAAGAAAGTGAGAAGGAACTTGAAGAAGGAGGAGCCTCCATCGCTCAAGAAAGTCTAAAAAAAATATCTTCTAAACTCGGGGGACAGAGGAAGGGTAGCGGGGTTGCCGCCCTCGAGATCCTCACTACGAAAAGTTTGGCCAAGCGGGAGAAATGGCAAAGATCAGTTTTGAATTTTGGAACAGGTCGGAAACAAACCGGCAACCGTACGGAGATCTGGGGGCCCCGCTTGTCAGATCGGGGCGTGCGCAAAGCCTCTGAATAACGCGGGGGGTTAAGAAAAGCAGAGTCGCGTCTCGAAGGCTAGGGATAAAAAAAAATAAGGGTCTTGTCGGGAGAGAGATCAGTGGAGAGAGGGAGGGTTTGCGCCAGCCGTCCTCAAAGAGGACTAGTTCCGAACTACTAGCTTTAATGAGAAAGAGAGAACAAATGCGCTCTGAAGGAAGCCTAGGGAAAGACGACGAAAGAGGGGGACGCCACGAGATAGAGGAAAGCAAGGGGATGCGGCTTAATGTCGAGGCGGCTAAAAAGGGGCGAGCGCGATAAGAGGCCTCATGTGCCGCGGACAAGACCGAAGGTTTAGAAGCGGGAAAAGGGTTGAGATACCTTCTGATTCTGGACCCGGAAGTGAAATAAGGGCCACATGGGAAGGGCAGGGGAGGGGGCGTGGGGCTATGCGAGAGGAATAGGGCGAGAAGCACGAGCCAAATTATCGCGTCTGGTATGACAGACTTACCTAGGGGAAGGGGGAACTGGGCAGCTTCAAGACACCTGCTTGCGGGGGATAAAAAACTGGGGCGATCAATTATTAACCAAAGAAAAAAAATCGAGGAGTGAAAAAAAAAAGCAGACGAGGCGTAAGCATTTTGATCAATGATGCTGGGGACAAGCTCGTATGCTGAAGGGGGGGGGAAGCGGAGAGGGCTGGAAGGGGATAAGAGTCTAAGACAGCGAAACTTTAGGGATGGGGGAGATTTCCGGGATTGATGAACAACAGGATAAAAGGAAATCTAAGCATTCAAGTCAAAAAATTTAGGGGATCTGGGGTCTGCCATCATCCTTCCAATAAAAAAAAGAGCGAACTAAAAGAATAACCAAAAAAAAGTTTCAAAAAAAAGAAAAGGGGCTCACCATCGGGTCAACAAAGGGGAGGGGAAAGACATGAGCCCAGTTCAGTCGTGATTGTTCTGGAGCGAAAATCCTTAAGTGGGGGAAATGACTCCGGGAAAGTGAGTGGGTCAATCCCTGTATCTGGAAAAGTCGAACAGAAAAACCCCCAGGGTGCCCAAGGATGCGAACACTATCTTCGTGTAGAGGGAAGATCGCACATATAATCTGAACTCTGCCCGTACAAGGTGAATCTGCGAACGGGAAAAAAAAGAAAGAACAAAAAAGGGGAAGTCCTCTTCAGGAGAGGGGAACGGTCAAATAAAGAGAGTAATTAATGAAACCACAGTCAAAAAACTCTACTTCAGACGGCCATAATTGCAAGAACCAATTTGCGAAAGGCCGGCGAGGTGAGTCCTTCGGAGTTGTCGAAGGGAGGGGGTTCATGGAAAGATCTTTTCGTGGGTTCGGGAGGTGGTTGTTCTGAGATATATAAGAGGGAAAAGACGCACAATACCATGGGAGGACCCAGGTTACCTTGGGGGGGACGAAGAGCCTCGCGATCTGATGGAAGGAAAAGAAACTATCATATGGAAACATAAGGGGTCCAGGAGGGGGGAAGCTTACGTCGAGGGGAATGCAAAATCATACGCTGGAAGCCAGAATTGTGAGAGAGGGGAAGACAAGGAAAGAATAGAAAGAACTATTCAAGGCATCAAAAAAACGAGAGGAAGAATAAAGGGTTGATCTGGAGAATGGGGGACGAGGCTTCGAGTTTTTTCCCCAAAAAAGGAAGGGGAGGGAGAAAGGATCTACAAACAAAAAAAAAAAAAAGGACCCTCCAATGAAGGAATAGAAAAGGGAAAGGAGACGGGACGGGGATGGTTCCAAACGGGAGACGGATACCGCGACGGCGGGCCTATCAAGCTGAAAAACAGCCAAAAAAAAAAGAAAGGATCGCCCGTCTTAGAATGGCGGGACAGCAAGCGCGGAGGGACGGGAAAAAAAGGGCATGAGTCTTCCGTTAGAAAGGAGTGCAGGCCGGACCCCTTGTCAGCGCATTGTCGTGCCAAAAAAGTTTTCCCAAGGAGGGGCATGGAAAAGACATTCACAGAACGTTAGTGGTGAAAGATATCAGAGATGAGTAAAAGAGAGAGAATCAAAAACTCGGGGAATGTCTTGGTATTCTTTGAAAGCACATTGCTTAAAATCGGCAACGCTTAGAATTTAACAAGGCGCCGGGGACTCGAGGCAACCGACGAAAAAATGCTGACGTGGAGAAGACATCTCTTGGAAAGGGGCTCGGGGCCTGGGCAAATCCTCCGGGCAATTATGAAAAGGGAAAGAAACCTCACCCCCGAGTAAGGGAGACAACAGTAAGGGGGACAGTATAAACATTATCGAGGTGAAGAGGATGAAGCGATCTTTGACAGGGTAATTAACGTTGTTGAGTTGGAAAAACTTGGGCAGCGAGCAGGACGGCACCTCCTCGAAGATTTGAGAGAAGAATGTCCGCGCGAAAATGATATGAGGAGAGTGACGAAAATAAAAGGAAAGTTCACGGGGAGGACAGGTCCTGGGCTAACTCTCAAAGGGAGAGAAGACTGCATTAAGCGTAGAAGGGGAAGCGGCCCCGGGAAATTAGGCATCTCGGCAGAGAGAAGGGGGGAGGAGAGGCAGGGAAGGGGGTGGCTGTCATTTTTAACACGCAAGTATGAAAGAAAAGTCGCTTGGCAAAAAGAAAGAAGACCCGACGGAAAAAAACAGACGGCAAGAAGCATTCCACACCAACAGGGAAAAAGAAAATTCCTAAGTCGAAAAACTCCTCGGCAGGACGGGTGGATCGCCATCGAAACGTCAGGAGAGTGGAGGGAAAGGTGGGGAGAGCAGCGGGCGTATAAAGACGGCTCAGCCCGACTCGAGCATTTGTTTTGTGGTGAAGAAATGTAACGAACCGCTGTATTTGTTGGTAATGGAGGGGGCGAGAGGGGTATTCCTGTATCATGACTGGAAGTCATCTGGGACGCAGACCAGGGTGTCACCATGGTAGGGAAGACTCCGTAAAAAGAAATGGCCGTGCAGACGGGAGAAGGTAGTCTTAAAACATCGATTAAATCGTTGAGGAAAACAGGCCATGGACCGAGGGTTGGGGTGGAACGCGGAACAAAAGACTGGGGAAAAACCGCTCAAGAGGGGTTGCGGATGTTGTAGGCGAAGGAGAGGTCAGCCCATAAACTCAGCGTGGAAGCGGCGCGAAAAAGGGGGGGGGAAGAATTGAAGGGAGACAAGGCGGCGGCAACTCAAAAAGAACAGAGAATCAGTATCAACTAAGGGGCACACGGCCCGAGTCCCGGGGTAACAGATCGAAAAAAAAAGCAAGAAGATGCCCAGAGATTAGCCCCCGTACGAGAAAGAGGAAGTGAGGGATAGTTTGTTCAATCAAGGCGAGAAGAAAGGAGCATACCTTTGGTCGGAATGAAATGGGGAGAAATCGCCCGCAGCAGGTTACGTCTGCCCATGAAGGAAAAGGGCTCGCTCGAGCGAAACGCTTCATGGGAGAGGGGCAGAAAGGTGCGAAAAGAAAAATAAGAGAAAAGCGGAAAAAGAAAAGCTATACGGGAGCGCGTACATGGAAGGGATTCGGGGTTTTCACCAAGAAAAGAACAGGAGCGCACCAGACGTCAGCTCCATTCTGAAGACTATGCTTTCCGCCATCTGATAGATATCCGCGAAAAAGCTCAGGAGGGGGACTCACCACAGGAAACTTCAAGCAAGCCAAGTGCGAAAGAGCGATCCGCAAGAAGGAACGGTGAGGCACTATCCTCTCAAGCTGTCTCGAAGCGGGTTTGCGAAAAGGAACGAATGTACGTCGGCCGGATATTAGATCCGCGTGAAGCGGCGAACACATAAAAAAATAACCTCGAACATGATCAAGTCGACGACGCCAAGAAGAGAGAAATTCAGACCTTCGAAGCACGCTATCGGAGCGTCATGGGCAAACCGAACCCAGGAAAGGGAGTCTTGGCACGTCTTCTCCAAAACCTCATCGATCGAAGGGTTCGGGGGGCAAGAATCAGACTTTGGAACGCCGGCGTAGGACGAGGCTCCCAAAAAAACGCCTTGCCTCCAGAAAAAAAATTCTTTCATCATGGGGTTCGAAAAAAAAAAACACAGGTCAAAGTAGGGGAAAAACGAGGGAAAGGAAGTGGACGGAGAACCGCGCGGGAGAAGGAGGCTTAGACAGCATGACGGGGTCTCCGGAGATTGAAGGGAAAGACAGCTTATAGGCGTCATTTGGAACGGAACCTTTCAGAAAAGAGTGTCGGTAAGGTCTCCTGGACCAAAAAGGCACGCCAAGGGAGAACTGGGAGCGTACTGTTCCTGGTAAAATTAGAGTAGAGAAACAAGAAAAATTGGGAAAGGGGACCAAAAGCCCATATTGGAAAGCGTTTTGAGGGACGCCCAAACGACTTTGGGGGGAGGAAGGAGGGGATACGACAAGAGCCTCGTCCTCATCGGCCGGACAAAGAAACGGTAGATGGACCGACGCGGGCAAAGCGAGCCAAGGAAGTATTCCTAAGACGCTACGGTTGGGAAATCTCCTTGGGAAAAAAAGCTAAAGAACGGCGAGAAAGCGTCTGAGCGCTTGTCGGGATTCAATGTGCAAGACGAAAATCGCCTCTGCTTCATGAATAAGAAGGACGTGAGGAGGCAAAAATTTCTCTAACGTAGAATAGAAAGATCAAAACCAACACGGAGGGGGGGGAAAGAGAGAGGATCTCGGTTCTCTCACGGGGACAGAGAAAGGGATGTAGGGGGGATGTAATCCTCTCTGAAGTGCAAGCGCAATTTGAACACTTGACGCCAAAAGCAAGACAGAAATCTAGGTCGTCTTTGGGAAGCTTGGGACACGAAAAAATAGGTGAAGATATGAAGGAGGAAAAAAGATAGGGGGTCCGGAACGGAAGTAAAAGGGACTAGGATAAGAGACCTGGCTGTACGAGAAAGAGAAGAGGAGCCTTACTCTTCTGAAACAAGGCACCTCATGGCCGCCCTGTTTATTGCGGGAGATCGAGTCGGCACTCTAATGGGCTGGAAAGACTCTCAAGGTAACCTCTAATGGACAACCGAAGGAGGAAAGGGGGGCTCGAAAGCTACAGCAAGTCGAAGACCAATGGAGGGAATAGATCAGCATTATTCGAGCCAATCGCAAAAATATCTCAAACAATAACTTCTAGGAAAGGAGGATCAAATCCCCTCATAGGAGGGCACCATCGAGATGCCGCAGAATTTGGGGACGATCGGCAAAAAAACCTGATGGTTAAATCCGAAGAGATGATCTGTGGAGGGGGGGAGCCAGGGTCATGCACTACTCTTAAGGGAAGAAAAGAGGATATCGATGCTTGGAAGAGGGGAGTTGCAAGCCTCTATGGGAAATCTGTTTGGGAGGTTGAAAAAAGGACTGAAGACGTCGGGGAGGGCGCCAAACGGCCCGTTCGAACGTCTGAGGGAAGGTCTAGGAAAGGTCGCAGGGTCCGAGTGGAGGGGGCGCCCTCTATTCTAACGGGGGGGCTCGACTATGGGGACAGAGACTGGCCGCAGAGACACCACGCTCAGACAGAAAATGACGAGGCGGAAATGTCATCTTTCCCAGACCGCCGGCTACAATTGGGCTAAAAACTCGAACGAGATGCGACAAGCAGGGCTGCTCTGACGGTACGCTTGGACAGCGCCGCGATGGCAGGAAAGGGTCTATCGGAGAAAAGTCATCTAGAGCCTCGAGAGAGGATTGATCAGTCTGCGAGACGTTCTGAGTACCTCTGGGGTCCGATCTCCTGGAAGGAGCCAGCGACGTGGTCGACGGCGGAAGAGGGAAACTTGCCCAGCCAGGAAGTCTTCGGTAGAGTTGACGGCGGAACGAGCCAGGTATTGATCGTAATGGAAGGGGAAAAACCTGCGGGGAGCAAGCCACCGGCTGACATTAAACGAAACGGAGACTTCACCCAGGCGGGAGGGCCTGAATGCACCCCAGCTCGAGGAGGAGGAGGACGGGGAGCAATGAGGCGAAGGAGGGATACTGGTCTACTTGTTGGAGGGTGCGGTGAAGAGGAAGACTAAGGCTACCGGAAGGGGAAGGGGGGCGATTGGCCTTCCGGATAATCACGGGACCCTCAGGAGTCACCTTCTAGCTTTCGAACTCAGAAGGAAGGCCGCCCGCCAAAATAAAGAACCAAACAGGACCGGCAAGTTAAAGGTTAGAAAAATCGGGTGCACCAAAAGGTGCACAAAATAAAGTCATAAAGGGCGACTTAGGGGTAGGCAAAAAGGTAAACCGGAGCCGTCCCTGCGCAGCCGGGGGGGAGGACTGACAGACCAAGATTGTTACGTTCGATCAAGAAGAGGAGTCGAAAGGAAAGAAAATCGGGGGAAGATCCGAGAAGCTGCTCGTAAACATTAAAGAAAGCGGGGTAAAGCGGCTGAACGCCAACACCAAAATTAAAGGCCTCGAATCTCGGAGTCTCCTGTCTTTGTTCCATAACGGACGTATAGTCGTGGTTAGGAGGGAACTCAACTCTCCTTCCGAAGGGGATCGGAATCCAAGGAGCACTGGCCGAGGCGCTGAAAGATGGTCAAAGAGGAGGATTCTTATGGGGGGCCGTAAAAAGTTGCGGTGGGTCCGATGTAAGAAAGCGCCGCGCTAAAGACTCGTCATAAGGGGAGGAAGAAACAAGAAAGGGACTTGCGGCCGAGACCAAGCGATCTGTAAATCGAAAATCAGATTGAAAAGGTGACCGCGGCGTTAAAATAAGAGAAAGAAGCTGGGCAAAAACTCATCAAGTGGTTTAAGCAAGGGGCCTGCCGAAGCCTATTCAAAAAGAAGAAGCGGGGAAGGACATAAAAGAAGGAGGAGAAGTCCTTATGGATGAAAGCATCTAAGGAAGGAGTGGCGGGAAGACGCTGGAGT
>Ga0179593_1448133_pt1 | contig 31797 bp, 42 predicted proteins | sample CZODoug2_1_08_16_FD_185931 | JGI IMG/M metagenome (GOLD analysis project Ga0179593, IMG submission 185931) | Vadose zone soil fungal communities from Angelo Coast Range Reserve, California, USA - CZODoug2_1_08_16fungal (PacBio error correction) | ecosystem: Environmental > Terrestrial > Soil >...
AAGGTGGGAATTCAGGGTACATGGGCTTAAGCAACTGGCGCGCAGTATATGAGACTAGATGACACGACGCTTGGGCACGTCTCAAGACGAGAGAAGGAAAGAAGGAATGGGAAGACCTGATGCGCCAGTGAGACCTGACACGAACTCTCAGGAAAAAAGAAAAAAAAAGGTGAGTTTCGGGGCCGAGATTGGAAAAAGCAGTTTTGAAGATACTAGACACATAAAAGGGAGTTTTGGGGGGGGAGGGGTTGTCCAAAAAAGGTCAGGAAGAAATTAAAGACTGTCGAAAAATGAACTCAGAATACCTATCGAGCCAAAGGGGGTGGGTTCAGAACCATCTTCTTGAATTAGACAGAGACGGGACACAGAGCCCGTCAAACGGAAAAGAGGAGGGAAGTAAGGGACTGGCTCTCAATACAGTGTCAGGAAGAAGGGATGAGTGGAGAGGAATGCAGGTTAAGAAGCAGAATCAGGCAGTGCCCGTGGGGGCTTGGTTTCAAATGAGGGAGATCAAAGGAGCGAATGAGGGGAGAAGATGGGAAGTATAAGGGAGGCCTGAGAACTTTGACTTGAAGGAAAAGAAAGGAGAGGAACTACTAGAATTCGGGGGAAATAAAAACACCCCACAGATCCTCTCATATCTACTTACGAAGGGAGAAAAATAGGTCCGATGTAAACTGTGAAGGCGAAAGTGATGAAAGATTGGGAAGGGGCAGGGCCTCATAATCGTGATTTAACGAAAATTAGGACAAAAGATTCTCGCCTGATAAGAGCAAAATCGTCAATCTCTGCCCAGAAGGAGGAATGTCCCTAAAGCCAAGATGTAAAGAGAGGAAAACCTGGGAGTCATGCGTCTGGTTGGGGATGGGAAGGATGACAAAATAGTACACATTGCTTTAGAAAGAACCTGGAAACGAAATCAGAAAAGAAGAATTCTATGGCTAGCTGGGGGATCAGGAGAATAAAGCAAATTAGGACGCCACAATCAGGGAACGAGCAGGGAGGTGCCTTATAAAATCTTAAGGTAGAGACAAAGTTGGGAGGAAGGAGTAAGGATAGGTAAGATGTGGGGGTAACGCCGCCAGACAAGGGACTGCCTTTGTGGTATGGGGGGGTTGGGCAAGCCGGCACTTATCAGGGGGTGAATATGAGTAGGAAAGAGAAAAGGATGTAGGAGAGGGAGGAATCATGTTTGCCACCGTCTGACCTGCTGAAAAAAGCTAACTGAACTAGAACCGGGAAAATATTGAACATTGAGTGTTAAGAGTGCGGGGGGGAGAATGGGCGAGGCGAAGATGGTGGAAACATAAAGTAAAGAGCAGGCCGGTGTCCATTGGAATCGTTTTCTACGAGAGTCGGAGAATCCAAGAATGTAGTTGATTGGACAAAGAATACACACAGCCAGGTAGGCTTCAAGATTAGTAGGGTCTAATACTAACACGGTGTGGGACCAAAAAATAAAAAAAAACGAGAAAGAGTTCAAAAAAAGATCGTTCATCGTGTAGGGACTCTCAAATCGAAAAGCAACCAGGACAGAAGAGAGTCCGGACGGACCTAAACGGGATAACCCGGCCACCCGGAAAGCAAAATTGGGAAGAAGAGGATCACATGGCGAAAACGTATTTTGATCCGTTTCGCGCCCGGGCCTCATAAAGGATGGCATGGACAAGGAAGTGTAAGCCAAGATCACCAGTTCGGGAGAAAACGACATCGGGGAAGGAACGGTTCGACAAAGCATAAAAAAACAGACTGAAGGGAGGGGGGGGTCCGCTATAGCCTGAGGGGGGTTCGGAAGAAAAATGGACGGCACAAGAGGGAAAAAGGGACCAAGGCCAGGGCCCTACAAAACCGGCAAGAAATAACATGGACACAGGAGCTCCCAAGAAGGAGGACCAGAAGAAGGGCGAACAACGAGCTCTGAAGGTACTGGGAAGTCCTGGAAAAATAGAAGAAAAATTACGGAAAGTCCATCTCGCGAGTTCTCGAATAGGGGGTAGTCAGATGACGACATCGTTGTATCAGTGACTGTGGCAGATCAATATGAAAGAGGAATGGCAAGAGAAATTGAAGAAAGAGCGGGGAGGGAAAAGATAGCACCCTAATTACTCTATTCCGCTATGTAAAATGGCAGAGACCTCGCCACTTTGGGTCAGGATTAGAAGGGGGGGAGAAGGTCAAACAGGGTTGCTAACACTGGACGGGTGGGGTGAAAAACACATCGGGGTGAGAAAAATTGACATAAACGAAAGGGGGTTAAAGGAAAATGGGAAGTGGGAAGAAGGCGGGAAAGTCACAACGACTTGGCCCATAGTCAAGGGGACCGGACCTGAAAAAAAGAAGGTGACACTGAAAAAAAAGAAAAAAGGAACGGATATGCGATAGTTACCAAAATACATTAAGAAGCAGAAGAAGGACAACTATACCTCATACAATGGAGGCTGGACCGGGAAGCGAAGGTCAAAGCCGGGTTAGCAAAATCTGAGGACCAGGAGAGGGGAAATCAGACGGCGAGGAGGGAAGGAGATATTTAATCCGAAAAGAGGGGCGAAGATGTTGTCGGGAATACACCATAAGTAGAGGGGCAGACCGGGGTAAGAAAGGCGGGGAATGCGAAGAAATGAACAGGTATTCTTAAAAGGTCCTGAGGGACAACAGACGTGTATCCAAGAAGGAGTGTGACGGTGCGGGAATTGGAAGGGGGAAAAACTAGAACTGGGGGGTACAGGACTGGGAGTGCGTGTCTCTGTAACACTCTGACTTGTGGGAGACCCTTGAGGGGGAGAAAAGGAGTGTCGGGGAACTAATGAATGAAAGGTAAAAATCAGGGAGGGAGGAGGAAGGCAGGGTGTGGCGGTCAGGGAACCCTTGGTTCCGGCTGGGACCGAAAGGCGAGGGGCACGAGAAATGAAAAGGCGAGAAAATAAGACCGAACGCTCCGAAGTCGTTGGACAGGAATTCCCCTGCGGAAGATCGACCGGGTAAAAAAAAATCAGCATACCGTTGAGAGTAAAAAAACGGGCATCGGCACGGGCAGGGGAATTCCTCCTGAGATCATCCACAACTCCGGGTCAAGTGCCTCCTCTCAGGCGGGAGGGTCTCGAAGCCCGAGAAAATATACAAATCAACGAAAAAGAAAAAAATGATCGCGAAAAAAGGAGCAAAGAGGAAAAAAGGGTAGTGGATGTCTACGGATGCATTCGGTGCGGTAGGAAAAGCCCCGAAAGGAGAAAAAAAAACGCGTTGGGGATTAGAGAGGTGGGGGGCACAAACGACCGAGGGGGATGGAATGGGTCAATTCGTCGAGGTAAAAGAGGGGTCATTAGTGTAGGGGGGTGAGGTGCAAACTGGAAAGCGGAAACTATGCCGGGAGAGGCGCGGGAGAGTGAGGGATGATATAAGGCGACTTGTGGCGGAGGTGGGTCTGACGAAGAGGAAACGGGCGGCACAATACAACAAGGGGGGGAAAAAAACCGCAAAATAAAGAAAAAAGCGCAGCCTGGAGCGCCGTGTGGTGGAACGGTCTAAGGATGTAGGAAAATACAAAAAGTCGAAAAAGTGGGGACGGAGAGAAAAAAAATCTGAGGCGAGTAACTCAACGGTCCAAACATAAAAAGAAGATCAGGGGGAGGGGAGGGAAGAACTGAAAAGAGGCGAGAAAGGGAAGGGGAGAAGAGAGAGAAAATCGTAATGGGATAGGAGACCTCGAAGTGTAGGGGCCTTTTAAACTTGAGTGGGGGGGAAACCAGCACGAAAAGGGTGGGGGCGGCGAAAGATTCCTGAGATCACGAGGGGTTAAAAAAACTAAAAGCGCAGTTGTGATGATAAAAAAGGGAGGGGAAAGTAGATGGCCGCGAGAAAGAGTTGGGGAGTGGGGGCTGGAACGGCCTCGGTACCGATCAAAAAATAAAGGACAATGCGTTGCTTTGGTTGAGCAGAGAGGTTGCGTCAGGGAAAGGGGGGGACCGGCATTCTATGTCAAAGAGGGCGGGAAAAAAAAAGAAATAGGGAGAACCACAGCTGAGGGGGGAAAGGATAGCAGGACATAAAGATTACTCAATATCTACAACGTCCGTAAGACCATGCACCCACAATGAAAAGGAAAAAGCCTCATCAAGCGAGCACATAGGAAGTAAATTGACAATGGGAACGGGAGGGAAAAGGACGAAATGTCAAGTATTAGCCAAGATGAACGAACCGGGAATAAGGTAAGGGAAAGAAGGAGGAACAATTCGGGTCAGATGTATCTCCGTGGACTTCATTGAAGGGAAAAAAGGCTGAGAAGAGAGAAGGGATAAAAGGGACAAGGGAACCGAACAACAGTAATAGAAGGAACGGGAGGACCGAGTAGGCTGGGCCCGCAGGAGGGTTGGGTCAACCAGAAGGGGAGGCAAGGGAAGTAAAGGGCGAAAAAATTAAAAATGAATAGGACCGATTTGGTGGACTATCCATAGTGAAAGGGGAAAACCATAAAGAAGAAAGGACCGAAACCGGAAAAGATGGTCAGGTATGATGGAAGAAAATAAAATCAGAAAAAATCTGCTGGAGGACAAGGGGGATGGGAAAGCAAGTCGGGGGCAAAAGTGAAGCCCGCTGGGCACGAACGATCGAAAGCTGACGCAAAAAACATATTAATAGGCTTTAAACCCGGGGGGGGGGAGGGTGGCACGGGGGAGTGAAAGGGAGGGAACGGGAGGGGTCACTCGGCTCTACGGAAAAATGGGGTGGAAAGCTCTCTGGTTGGGGGGGATCAAGGGAAAGGGGGAAGGGAATGGAACGAACAGGCATCTGTGGAAAAAGTCATGGGGATGGACCACACCATTAGGACTTAACAAAGAAATCCTCAAGTAAATTGCTCTCACCCGGGAAAGGAGGGAAGACGTGGGACTGAGGGAGAAGACAAACTGATGGTAAATCAACGGGCCTGATGGAGGAATAAAAGAAAGGAAACCTGGCAAGCCTCAAAAAAATGGAGACTAGGGAGGGGATTCGGTCTGTGACAGAACTAGGGAACTAGCAAGGTGGACGCCAGTACATTGTGTGTCCTGGCGATTAGGGTCGACTTGCGCGCGCGGAAAAAGCAGCGGAAAGGGAAAGCAGAAAGAGGTCCGTCCTGTCAGAAGAAGGGACTGCATGGTCGCCAGGAGACTGAACGTGAGGGAAAGAAATAATAAAAAAAAGCAGGGCAGAAAAAGGACCCAGCTGTTACCGCAGTCAATTAAGAGTCAATTGTGGGTACAGCGAAAACATGAATAAGTGGAGACGTCGCAAGGAAGGCTGCGGTACTGTAGATGAAAGGCAAAGGGGAGGGGGAGCGAGGGGATGTGTGCGGAATCTCCAGTTGCTTCGGTAGAAAAAATGGGCAGGGGGGAGGGGAACATCAATAAAATCGCCGTTGAAATACACAGAGCGAAGGTAGGGGAAGAAGACGGGGGTCGGACGCTGGTTCGCTCGTGCATCGGGAGAAGAAGTGAACAAAAAGGGGTCGAAAAGAAAAGAGATTCGCCTAAGGAATCCAACTGGTCGTAAACGCGTTCAAGGGAAAGGAATAAGAGATGCGGAGAGAGTAATGACCGTATAAGAGATGCATATTACGGTTACGGGTGAAAGAGGCAATGAAGGGACGCATCCAGTGGACGGAAGGACAAAATCATAATTCGGATGCACGGGAAGACCGCATCCGACGAGGAGTGGAGGGGGAAGGGGCTATGCAGTGGCGATAAAAAAACTCAGTCCCGCACGAAATGCTGCTGGAAAGACGAAGGGGAAAAAAAGAGAAGCGAAAAAAAAAGGAACCGGGAGAGAGGCCCCGTTGGTCGAGACCATGGAAAATGGTGCATCCGGTTGGGGGGCGGGGGAAACAAGTCATACACGATGAGGCTGCATAAGAATGAGGAAGAATAACAACAAACGCGTGACAATGAGTAGGGACCGGGAGATCATAAAAAGCAAAACTGTCAAGACAAGGTCTCCCCAGGGGAAGAAATCATGAAAAGTGACGACAGAAGAAAAAGTCAGCAAAATGAAAAAGAAGATGGATCTGGGACTAAAGGGGCAAAAAAAGCGAGCTTATTAACACCGACTTTAGGGAAAGAATACGGTACATCGGGTTAAGGAAGGAGAGAAATCGACGAGTGTGACAGTCCTTTCGGACGAACTCAAGGGAGAATAAAAGAGGTGCATTTGACGCGGAAACTGCGCTCATATTTTGGGGAAACACATGGGGGGGGGGATATACACGGAGAGACACGAGCGGAGAAAGAAAGGACGTTAAACGCCACCAGAGTGGCTAAAGCAGAGAAAGGCATAGAAGATGACAAAAAAATGATATGAGGGCATCTTCACGAATCTGCCACAGCAAGAAAGGGGGGGGGAAGCTAAGTGGCAGCCAATCGCTTGACGGCGGTGTCTGGAAAAAAATCTGGACTCTGGGGTCCAACTGGGAGGCAAGGCAGGAAAAGCGGGGAAAAAAGGCAGGCTAAGTGATACTTCCGGATCACCCGACACTTTCAAGAAAAGGAGGGGGGTAAGGGGGTCTGGAAGGTCCAATCAAAGAAGGAAGAAGGCCAAGTCAAGATAACCAACTCTTATCCCAACATACACAGGAAGGAGGGAAGGGGAAGGGAAGGGAAGGGATGATGGAACCGTGTGCAATAGTACTTTATCGTGGATTAGACGGAAAACGTCCGAAGAACCGTGGAAAAGTCTCAGAGGGTGTGTCGGGAATGAGGTCTAATGCCTGAATGCAAAAGCAAGGAAACTGTGGAACAAAAAAAAAGAGGGAAATAAACGTCGGGACGGCAAACACATCATATGCAAACGACGGTTTGGGAGGGTCACTGAGGAGGGGAAGGGATGAGCAAGAAAAAATGCTGAACATGGAAAGAGCAAGGGGGAGCCGTTAACTGCGGTGCGTCGAGACTGCTACGGAAATCTATAACTTTTAGGTCGAAAACTAAGAAGTAGGGGGAGGGGGAGCCTTACATGGCCGCACTTGAGGACCAAATGGGCTGAAGCTATCAACAAGAGTGGGAAGAAGCCTGAAGAAAAAGGGGGGGAAATGCTGGGGGAGGGGAAAGGGGAACCGGAAGAGCGAAGGGGGCAACAAAAAAAAAAGGACCTGGAGGAGACGGTGGGTGGACGAAGGCACCTCCCTATATGCTCAGGGAAATGGGAGGAAAAAAGAGCGGAAAGACACCATGAGGTGAAAGGAGGGCATGGTGGGGAGAAGGGGCCGTCAAGCCCTGAAAAAAATCAAGAGAACGGCAAACCAAGTTCAGAAAATTATCAAACAGAGCGTCTAGGGAAAGGACTGTCAGAGACAGCACCGCGAGCTACTCATAATGAAAGGGGAGCGCGTACGGGGAAGGTGGAAGAGAGGAAAAAATGCGCACTACGAGGAGACGTCGGTGTGAGGAGGAACGACAGAAGAAGAAAGTGTGAACTGATTTTGGAAGCCGACTCGAACTTCGCAAGCATGCTAGAATTAGTGGAGATCGATGCACAGGAAGTCTGAGACGAGTAACAGGAGGTCGCGGGGACACCATTAAAAGAAAACCCTCGAACAATCGGCTATATTCGGAAAACGGCTCAGGAGGAGGATAAACGGAGGACATGAAATGAAAAGTAGCTAGCTGTCCACAAATGCATACAAGAGACGGCCTTCGGTCGGAGAAGTCAGAGGGGGCGAAGGGTTCGAAGAAGGAGAACATCGTAATAATCGCGTGAAAGAAAAGAAAGGGGCGGTCTTACTGCATGGATTGACATGGGCGCGCCAACAGTGGAAAGGCCCTGAGGGAGATCATCAACTCGGAAGCAGACGGGACAAAAACGAAAAAGTCACTGCCACATATTACGGAAAGGATGCTCACTGGAGTTAAAAGAGAAGGACTCGCGCAAAAGAGAGGCCATGTCGGGGACTTTTACCGATGCAACGTACTGGGCGTAACAGGTCACAGATACACGGGGCCGGGAGGGAAGGACTCAATTTTGGGGGGGATGGTGTCGGGGGGAGTTGGCACACAAGAAAACTGTCATAGGAGCGGACAGGGGAAGAAGAGGAGGGGAAAGTAAGCGCTGGGAAAAAAAGCACGGGAATACTGTGGGAATTTGAAAGCGTGAGGGAGAGGGAACAGACGACAGTCTTCAAAGTCACGGGACCAGGTAAACTGAGATGACAGCAGGGATAGACGAGAGAAAAAAGGAAGAGAAGCTCCCTCTGGACCGTGGGGAATGCTGGGGGAAGAAGAGAAAAGGGTGAAGGCAGACAGGGTGTAATCTGGCCCAAAATAAAGAATGAGTGTTCCTCACCAACATCTGAAAAATCGGGGAAGTAAGGAACTAAGACGGGGGGCCTCTCAAGGAACGGTGGGTGACAAAAAAAAGGGTCTAAGAAAGAAGGGGAATGTCGTGTAGATAGTTTTCCAAAATTAAAAACCAAAATAGGGAAGAAAAAGGGGGAAGAAAGGATAGAACTGACATCACGCCTCAAAGCCAACGGGGGGAAAAACCACGTGCTGTAATAATTGCAAAGGCCATAATGTTGAGGGATCCTTCAAGGGTCTGGGAGAACTGGTGACAGCAACAATCCAGAAGTGGCGGCGACAGTCGCAGATTCTAGAAATAAAAATGGGGGTCGACGAAGAGAATAGGAGGAGTATGAAAGCACGAGAAACGGACGAGTTGGGCAGATCCGCTACCTGATGTCTTCATTCTAGAAAATAAGGATGGCCCAAATAGACGGAGATAAGCGGGTGGGAAAAAGAAAGGAAAGATAAGGGAGACGCCGAGCAGAAAAAGCACGAAGGGGGAAAAAAAAAGGAAGCCGAGTCAGGCGAGGAGAGGCTAGTCCAAACGTGAAACTTTAAGGATGGAGTCGGCACTTCGCTGCTTGAAGTCTTTCGTATAAGGGGGGACAAAGAAACCTCGGATGAAACGAAAAAAAAGAAGTAACGTAATTAAGTAGGGAGACCATTATCCAGAAGAGGGGAAATTTCGACGGAAAAAATGACAAGATGCACTCGAGGGGGGAGAAAGGAGGAGAGGGGAAAGAGGCGAAGGTGGGCAAGGACGTACCGGAAGTGAAGAAGCATCGGAAAGAAAATGGATTGCGGACAGGCCAGGAAATAGTGATAGAAATAAGGAAAAAACCCGGGCAAATGAGCTCAGGAACGACCACGAAAAAACTAACATGACGGAGAAAACAAAAAAGGCATGGGGACGGAAATGAAGGGATGGCTAGAGATAGTAAAAAAGGCTGAGCCGTAACGAGCAAAAGAAAAAAGAGAGGGGACGTACGGAGACGGGCAGAAAGTGGAGAAGAAACGCGTGTACCTGACGAGTGAGCGGGACCCCTCGGGAGAGCGTGTGCACAGGACCACCCAAGCTGGTAGCTGATGGGAAACCTACAGAAGTGAAAAACTAGGATAAGAAAACTTGGCAAGAGGGGAAAGCGACTTCTTAAAAGGGACGTGTGCAGACCGGGCATGATAAAAATGGGTCCTTCACACTGGAAAGGAGGGGGCCTGACAAAGGGGATACTGACGGGGGAGTGGAGGGACCGTTTTTGAGGTGAGGACCAGCCGCGGGAAGGGATGAGAAAGTTTCGACCCTGGTGGGAAAGAATTCATTGACTTAACAGGCTAGGTTCAAGGGGAAGGGGGAAGGCTGTCGGGTCCCGCTTCTTCGGGGGTGCAGGCGGACCCAGGGGCCCTACAGTGGGGGTAGATAAGCGCAACTGGCGTGTGGACAAATTCATAAAATAAAGTAAGGGTAGGGGCGATCCCAAATACCTGAGTACCACAGAACTCTGGGGCATACGCAGACAGGATGGGAAGACATAAAGAAAAAGAAAGGGGGGAGGACAAAAACTTGCATACGCTCAGACGATACAATCCAGAGGCTGGAGAATTAGGGAGGTTGGGAGTAAAAAATGTGCGTAACAAACAAAAAGCGATAACAAAACAACAACACGAAGGAGGAGGGAGAGATCGGAAAGTCCTCTGGAAAGTCGTGTGGGGAGGCTAAGAAAAAAGGGCACGGAAATCGTGTAAGAGTCGTAAAGCTAAGTGAAATGAGTTAGGGGAGGTGCCTTATTGGGGGATGGAGCGAGCGAGTTGTTGAGCAAGGGGGTACGCCGGGAGTTACCTGAAAGAAGTCAGAGGGGTGGATGAGAGAAGAAAGTTAAGTGCATGAATGGGGGCAAAGCCGGGGGAAAGTGAGAAAAAAGGGACCCTGCCAAAAACTCGACCAGGGAACAGAAAGAGCCACGAGAGGGATCTACCTGTTAATGCAGGGAGGAAAAAAACTGTAAGGACACAGTAGTAAATATGAACGGGGGATGCAACACGGAACAGGCCCCCGTTACCTCTTATCAATAGAGGGAACGAAACTTCGAGATGAATTAGTTTACAGGCAACTTACAAAGGGGTAAGGCATAAAGCGCGAGACTGTGGGCGCGAAGAAATGGGCCAGGAGACTGTGCGGGATCACAAGAACGAAATAGAGCAGGCGGGAAAAAAGACTATACATCGACAGAGAGGTACAGTCGCATCGGCAAATGTTTACTATATCACCAAAACCAAACACCAAGACGACCGAAAATGCGGGGCGCAAAAAAAGCAGAAGATAGGATAGTCGTCGTTTGGGTGGCGCGAAAGGGGGGGGGACAAAGGAGGGCCGGAAGGGGAAAGCGGGACAGTGGGCACAGGGTACGACTGGCAATTCATAGAGGAGTAATCCAAAATATGATGGTGAGGGTGTAGGGGGGGGGGTTGAAGACAGGCGGAACAATAAAGAGGAGGGCAGGAAAGGGGGAGAAGGGTACCCGATGTACGAAAGGGGGATGGGCAGAAGAAGATGCAAGGGGAAAGGAGGGAACGTCGGGACCGCTATAGTATCGTCTCAGTAAAAATGATAAAAAGCGAGTAAGTCAGGGACACCCTTAAAATCACAGAAAGATAAGGAGGTAGAAAAAGGGCAGGAGAATTCACGAGGAAATTTGTACGAGAAAAAGGCGGGAGGTGGAACATCTACGAGCATTTGGACAGGACTAGTAGCATTATGAACATGCAGATCTAGGCTCCGGGTGCAGCGAAAGCGTGGAAAAGCAGCGGGGAGAAAAGACGATCATTAAGAAGTAAATCGGTAAGGTACTGGAATTAACACCCGATAAAGAGAGGAATTCAAGAGGGCCGCGCACCTGGGGACGAGGAATCGTATATTTACGGACCTGACGATGGGCTAGTGCGTGGGGAGTCAGGTAAGGGCTGAAAGGGAATGTAAAAAGGGTTAAAAGAAAAGAGAAAGCGGGGGGGAACTAAAATAGTTGAAGGACAAAAAAAGAGGGGGGGGTGGACTAGAGCAAGGAAAAAATAGCAATGCAGTGGCGTCTGTGGCTCGCGACAGTAAAGAAGAAGGAGATGGAGCCCAAAGCTGCGTCTGGGAGGCACGAATGGGAGTAGGCCTGCGGAATCCATCCGCACGTGGCTGGAAAAAAGGAGAAAAAAAGGGAACAGGGCAACAAGGCAACGGTGTAATACCGTTGGTCTGATACATATATATAAAAGGTCAGGAAGGTCGCAAGAGCAGAGAGCGACGGTGAACGTGAAAAATGGAACACACAGGGGGACGAAAAATCAGTAACAGGCGAAATAAAGTCCAACGAGAAAGCAGAGAGGGGAGAGGGTTGGATAAAAGGAGAAGTACTGACCGGAAGTTGAGTGAGCCGACATTTGAGTCTAGATCACCGTAAGGATAGGAAAAGATGAAAGAAAGAAGGGAGGAGTAAAAAAGGATGAATCAACATGAACCGAGCTAATCTGAAGGAAAAATCGCAGAGCGCCGCCCAGAGACAGAGGGCAAAAAAGGAAAGGGAAGCAGAGACTTCGGGAGGACGCAGGAAACGGTATCAACACGATGACGGCCAAAAACTCCAAGCGTGAACAGGGAGACGATCAGGAAATACGATCATGTTTCAAGGGGGGAGGTGGGCAATAAATCACAAACGAGAAGGAAACGATTGGCGCGGATAGACATAGTAACCTTGTACTAAGATAGAAAAACGTCTCAAGGCAAAAGTGAAGAGAAGGGGCAAGGAGAAAGAGGCGGGAGCGGGACGGCCGGCGGGGTGTGGGATCGAAAGGGGGATCAAGGTAGGGTTTCTGCACGGACGCGCCAGGGGGTACGAATGCAGGGGAAAAAAGTGAGGGACCTAATCAAGACAAGGGGGGAACTCTAGCTGACGAAAGTAAGGAAGAAGTAGGATACTATGTCTCTCCCTAATCCTTTGAAAGGGGGAGTGCGAAGAAGGCGCGAACGAAGAATGAAAAGAGGGTCCTCAAAGGAAATGAAAGGAAAACGTAAAGCAAGGGAGTCAGGGGATAAGGCAGTGATCTCTCGTTTGGTATGGGGGGGGAGGAGAGGGGGGATGTATCACTGGGGCGAAGGGAAGCCACTAATCACATCATCCTGCAAGGAAGACAAAGAAAGAAGCTGATGCGGAAGGAAGGCAATCGGATGCTAAAATTCATTGCATGGCGCAAGAAAAAACCTTACCTCAGAAAAGGAATGGGGAGCGCGGGGGAAGAAGGACATAGAAATCCAGCAGATAAGAAATCGGTAATAAGGGGGGGAGCGAAAACTAATTTTGCGACAGCATACTCTCTTCTGGACGGGTCAGAAACGGAAGGGAGTGGGAATAGAAGGGTGACGCTTCCAACACCAGGCAGGGAGAGAGATGGGCGGCGTCCCTACCTGAAGATGGTGTTCAGTTCACACAGGCTACCTTGAGCCTATGATCAATAGTGGAAAAAGATGAATCAACGAAAAATCAATCTCAGCAAATAGGGGGCAGGCGTAGGAGCTTGTTAAAAAGGGGGGGGGAGGAAGGGCATTAAACGGTGGAAAAAGACAAGATAGCGCAAAAAAAAAGGGGGGGAATTTTATAGGTTCCTCCCAGTCACGGTCACGTTTTCGCCTTGGGGAGGCCGACAAAAAAACCGTCCACTTCACGAGATGGGAAGGCCGAAAGTGCCACGGAGAAGAGGGAGAAGAAGGGGAACAGGAGTCGAATCAAAGACGAATGGACTCGGCCAGCAGAGACGCAAATCGAGGACACCCGAAAAAAGAAAGTGGGGGGATCTGCGGATCGGGGAACCGAGAGGGGGCTTTAAAGGGTGGGGGGGGGGGAAGTGGACACATGAAAGCAAGGGGTCTCTTTTATTCACTGGAGACAATAATGACCGAAAAAAAAACGCGGGGCAGTGGGGGGGGGGGGGGGGTAAAAGAATCTACAGAAAAAAGCTAAGGGAAATAATAAGGAAAACGATAGAAATCGACAAGACAAAAACCGGGTGTGTAGGGTGTGTGTCGGTCATAAAAATTAAGACGGGATGCATTGGTATAGGGAGATATGGAAATGAAAACTCTTACACCACCAGGGGAAAAAAAAGAGGTACGGAAATTGGGAGGAGAGGGCTGACTGATATAAGTGTCCCAAAGGAAAAAAAAAAAATAAAACATCATCGTCAACGGCCGAGTGAAACTTGTCTAGAGTCTTTCACACTGAAGCAGGAGGCAAAAAAAAGGGGCCGCGGAGTGGAGATGGGGGGCGGGTGCGGACTTGTGAGTAATTCTTCAGTCCTAAGGGCGAAGGTCCGACTGAGGAACTGTAAACGGGGGAAATGGAGGAGCATTCAAGGCAGTGGGAAGAGATGAGGCCCAGGGCACAACGGGGGGGTGGGGGGGGGGGGGGGGGGTGGGGGGTGGGTTCTGAACTGAGACCACAGGGGGGCAAAAAAAGAGGGGAAGCTACTCCTGAAAAGAAACCGGGTTTTTGCTGGGGGGGGAAGACGGGATAAATCAGAATACTACAAAAGATAAGGATGCACGCTATTGGAATGTGGTCCGTTATTGGCCAAAACATCGACCTGCAAAAAGAAGCCTGGGCGAAACCAGACAGGGCGCGGTAGCAGTCGAAGAGAGTACGAATGGGGGGGTGGGAAAAGATAGTATCTGTACTCCTCAGCTATAAAGAAGTAAAGCGATATTCAAGGGACAGAACAACGGTACTGGCGAGACATCCTGTCCAGAAGAGGAGGGAGGGGGGAGAGTATTATGGTCCAGGCGGCTCAATGACAAATTGCTCCGGGCGAAATTCGTTTTGAACAAAAGGAGTACAAGGGAAGTGAGAGACAGGATATTTCCCGGACAAATACGCGCATGGACGCCGGGGGAACATCGCAGAAAAGGGGGAGGAGTAAAGAGGAGAGAAGAGACTATGGATCCCTCCCAAACGATCCTCTGATCAACTTAGGGTCAGGAGAAAGGGTACTGAGGTTGCAAAGGGGAAGTGGGAGGAACTAAGAGTGGAAAGCGCAGGGGGCGAGGGTGAAGGGAGGGGATGGAAAACTGTGGAGTCTCGGCGAGCAAACAGAACATAGCAGAGGAGGAGTGTCAACAAATAAAACGGGACGGAAAAAAGGAGACAGGGGGAGGGGGGGACCTTACATCTGCCAAGACACAGGGGAGGTCTCCCCGAGAGACGGAAAAACACGAAAAAAGAGACACTGGCCAGCACATCTTGAAGGTCCACGGTAGAAAAGTAGGGAAGGTCAGCTATAAAGAGAAGTAAGAAAAGGAGTCTTGCATGTCTCTTGAAATTGGCGTTCGGATGTGGTCTACTTGGTCTAAGGGAGGGGTAAAGGAAATCAATACTAGTTGGGGCCGTGTGGGTGTTTTCGAACAAACTCCTGAATATCTACCAAATTGCAATGAGAGAGACAGGAGGAGGAGAGCAGGTTGGTCCCTGCCTGCTTACGCAATCTTACAATCTATTACCAAGTCATAGGGGGAAATGGAGAGGAGGCGAGACGATTCTGAGAAAAGGAGGAGGGGTGAACAGGTTCATCTTTGGATCAACTAGGCCCTGAAGGAGGGGGAATAAGGGGTCTGTAGGGCAAGTAAAAAAGAGGAAGAGTTAAATTAAGTCCGCCCAGGTTGAAACTTCCGAATTTTATTTTTCACACGTCAAGAAAGAATAGTAAGCGAGTTGAAAGTGTAAGCCAGAAAAAAAAAAGACCCAGGGAAAGAAGGAGAAAAAGACCTATGACTTTCAAAACTCCAGGCCTCCAAATGGAAAAGGCAAGGGAAATTATTTGAAAGAATGCGAAAAAGGGCGAGGAAGCCAAAGAGGCTGACTAAAAAAAAATGAGGGGACACGCCACAGGAAAAGGGATAGCCCAAAGGAAATTAACTCGTTTTCGAAAGCTACAAATCAACCTCCCACTTCCTTGGGGGGGTTTGGAAGCTCGAGATGTGCATTCAACAGTGCCGTCCCAACCCAAGCGGGTAGCAAAGGAGGTAAAAGGTCTGAAAGAAAAAGGGCAGAGAAAAAGAGAAGAGAAAAGCGAGCCAAAGGCGACTCAAGCGACATGATGAGCTTTTCTCCAATAAAAGGGGAGAGTCACCATCAGTGAGGAAGGCGAACGGTAAGGAACGGGGAAGAAAGATGATGAGTGAAGGCTGAGAGAGTGCAAAGTTCGGGCGGGAAGAAGGAGTAAAAGGGGAAGAGGGGGAAAGAAGGACTGGGCATCGTACTTTTGACCCATTAGAAGGAAGGTCTCCAAGCCTGGGGGGGGGAGGACCTGAAGGGAGGGTTGGGAAAGAAATTGAGGCCGGGCAGGAAAAGACTGTGAAGGGATAAAGCGGGACAGGAAAAAAAGGAAAGAGGAAGGAAGAAGGAAGGAAAAGTGCCAAAGCTTCTGTAAAAAGAAAGTCTCGGTGGGTGGAGAACCAAAAAAAAAGGGAAGGGTTGATGGGTTGTCTATCCCTCTGTCACAGGCAACCAACGACCATCCATTCGACGGCTGCAAAAACAAAAAAAACATGGTGGATCGAAAAGGAGCATGCGAGTGCGTGAAAAATCGTGAATAGCAGGGAAGAAATTCACGCGCAAGATGGAGAAGATGTTGAGAAATTTCGGTTCAGAAATAGGGCACTTACCTTACTGGCTTGAAGGGAAGGTGGCGAGGACCGAGGGAAAAAAAATTTGAACCGGATGGAAAGAGGCAAGTGGGGGACCAAAAAGCTCTACCGGGGATGCGGACGGTGAGGGGGGGGGAAAGCAGAGGTGGGGGGAAAGGTGGAATGGCTTTCAAATTCCAACATGTAGATTCGAGGGGGGGGAGGCAGGGCGGGACATCAAGGAGGTGGGGGGACGCGAACTGCGGTGCCGACCTGGGAAGGGGGGAACGGGAGGGGACTATGAAGAAGAAAGTGGAAGGCAGATGACCAAAAGAAAAAGACTAAGCTCTCGTAATCACTTTAATCAATCTACATAATAAACAGGAAAAGAATAGTGATATATCAAAGACAAGAGGTCGAAGGACTAACCGCGGTCTGCGCTCATGTAGGGTCTGGGGCAAATGAAATCCCTAGGACCAAGCCGACAGAAAGTGAAAAGAAACGCAAAAAAACAGGAGGCAGAGGAAAGAGAGTAGCTGGGAGTCTGAAATAGTGTTCCGAAAATGCCACGAAGGTGGTCGGGGTTATGGCCAAAGAAAGAAATGGATCGACGGACTGGGAAGGGGGGAAGTTGCTAAGTGAGAGAGGGGGGGGGGGGGGGTCGATTGATGATAACAGAAGGAAGGACCTGACTTAGGTCGCTGCTATTGTGCTTGTCGTCTTCGACGCCGGGGGACTTTCAGGAAAGGTGCGGGAACAGCCGGTGGAAGGTCTGACCACAAGTCACAAAAAGGGGGAAAAGAGACAAAAAGGAAAAACTAAATTCGTGAATGCGTCCCCTGTTCAGCAGGCGGGCAAAAAAAAAAAAGGTCGAAGGGTTTCGACGAAGAAAAAACAAGCTGATGGAGAAATCACAGTAACAAAAGAAAAAAAAAAGCTTGGGAGGGAAGAGGCACAAACAAGAAAACGGGGAATAACCATTACCTGAAAACTCAGACACTGTCGCCTTTCCGATCAGGTGGGGGACAGTCAGAAGCGAGTGGTCAGAGGGGGGCCACACTTATGGTGGCTCACAGACTACCAGAAATGAAAAGGGGAGAAAGTCTCCTGCAGATCATGAAGGGGAAAAAAGACAAGCTCAGTTGCAATGGGCTTGGAACCGGCTCTTTACGGCGTAGAATAGTTCGTTGGGCGCGAGAAGAAAACGTAATAAGAAAAGTAAGGGTTTTGGGGGTGTCTTATCCTCGAGGGCGTCAGTGGGAAAAAGACGGAAGAGAGAAGGTACCTGACCGCGCCTCAGTCTGAGATTGCTCCATGACCTAAGGGGGGAAAGAGAGGATCACTCTAAACAGCGGCCCAGGTCATGAAAACACCCATGAGTCAGCGGAGATCCGTCGACAGAGCAGGAACAAGCAATAATCATACGAAAAAAAAGATCTTAGAGGGGCAGCACTCGACCAGAAATTGGGGGGTACTTCGAGCTAGAGGTCAATCATGCAGATGTCGGAGAAGGGAGAAAAAAAGATTGTAAAAATCAGGGGGAATCCTATTTCGAGAGAAATCACGAATACCCTATCTCTCAAAGACGAGGGAGTGTCAGGGGGAAGGGACAATGACAACACCTGCTGTGGTTAAAGCGCGGAGGGTGGGGAAATGGGGACGTGCAGGGAATGGGAGGAAAAACGAAATTGAATTCGAATCTGGGACTTCGGAATCGGGCGCCCACTAGGGGGACAAAACTGAACGAGAGAGCAAGGGACAAAACACAAGACAAGGTCAAGTGGGCGAAAAAAGGGCTTGCAGGGGACAGAGAACGAAAGGTATGATGTAGCTACAACTGGTGATCTGGGGCAGGGAAAAGGCTGGCAGGACAATCGGATGGGAGGGGACGCGAACAGGGATCACAACGTAACGGACATCATCCAATATGGAGAATTGGGATGGAAAGGGGGCGTTTCATTTCCATCGAGAACGAGGAAAAAGATTCAACGGGCTGTTGGGAGATCTTACAATTTAAAAAGATTTCTGAAAGGCGTCAGTGGCATCTGGTTCAAAAAAGGGGGGGTTTTGGTACCCCCCCACATAATAAACTGGGAACTTAAAAGAGGGCCAGGATAAGGCTCCGCTACCCGATGGGGGGCGGAAAGAAATGGGAAAAAAGGAAAAAAAAGGCCAGAAGGAGGCCACCATGCACCCTTCAGTAGTAAATTACTGGGAAGCATCGGGGTCCGGAAGCGCGATAAGTCTGGGACCCATCAGGGGAACGTTGGAAAAGGCAGGAGAGTGGCGGAAGAAGGCAGGAGGGAAAAAAAAAGATTAAGGGCACTCAATCTCGTGACTGGCCTAGAGACAAATAAGATAGGAGGCGTGCAAAAATACCAAAAGAAGAAGGATGGAAGGACTGACACCATCTTACCGTCGCATAGATACTTTCACTTCCCCTTACGAAGGATAATTGCCTGGTGTGAAGGAAGGGCTTACTGGGTGCCGCATCAAGTGGCGGGAACAAAAGGGGTTTTGATGGGACCGTACGCAAACCATTTTGGTGGAGAATACCTGAGTTGAGGACGCCGCCATCCAACGGGAATCAAGCTAGATGAACTACGGGGGGAAGACGCCTGAGGCGAAGGAAAGAGGAAAAAAAAAAACGCCTCGCAAAGGAAGTGGAAAGGAAAAATTCACGGAAGAACTCTATCATTCCTTCCCAAGACTTGCAAAAGGCCTGAGGAAAGAAAGGAAAGAGCAGGAAGAAGGAAAGAGGGGAAGAAGTATGACTTGGGGAGTATTAAGAGGGGGAATTGACTCGTGAAGAGTCACGCAGAAAGAAAGATCATGCAAGAGAAAGCTTATGTCGGGGAAGAGGAGGTGCTGCGATTGCTTGAGTAACAAAAACGCATTCCACGAAATGACATGGGGGAAAGGGGAGAGAAGGTCAATGACAAAGAATGCGAAATCAGAACATACACTAGTTGGATACGCCATTCATGCTAAGCTAAACGGCATACAAAAAGGGTTTATGAATATTCAGAAAGGGGGGGTAGGGACTATGAGGAGAGAAAAAACAAGGGAAAAGGTGAAAGGGAGGAGGCTACGCCCGGTCCCGAACAAGTTCTTAACCTGCCAAAATAATCTGGGGGCGTCTCCAAGTAACAACAATAAATACTCAACACGGGGGGGAACAGAAAGGGTATCCAGGGTGAAAAATACTGACGAGCGGTGGTTACAACAAGCGTGCGGTAAATATCCGAGAAAAAAAATCAATGGATTGGGGGGGCGAGTCAGAATACCAGCCTGGGGACAGCAGGGGAACATCAAGGAAGACGCAAATAAAAAGAGGAACTGAAAGGCTGTAACAAAGGGGCAAGCTCTAGGGGGGATGGTATACCTCGGGAGGGTCCGATAAGAGAAGCAGATAAGTGCGCTCTCTTCAACACGGCGAAGGAGGAGAAAAGAGACGATGCGAAAAACGAGAAGAAGCAACGCAAAGAAGTCATTTTTAAAGAAGATAAGGTAGAGTTTTGTCACTGCGTGTGGGTAAGGGACCGGAAGGGTGACACTGTGGTGGGACTCGAAGGGGTCAACCAACCAAAAAAAGAAGGAAAACAGGGACCGCTGGGGGTCCTGGGGGGGTGAAGAGGAATCCAAAGCTCCAGGGAAGAAGGAAACAAGTCGACAGCAAAGATCTCAAAAACAACAAAAAAGAGGAGACTAAGGGGGGGGACTTTCAGATGTAAGTTGAAGCGGTTGAGAGACGCTAAACGACGTCAAGGACCAAAATAGTGGAGTGACAGGTGGCGGGGGAAGTGATGTCATCCTTAGAAAAAGGAAGGGAGAAAATGAGAAGACAAACGCTAAAACTGATAGGGGAAACCGTTCTAAAAACGGCGTTGACGGTCTGAAGGATCCGGAGGGCGCAGACGCTGAGTTAGGAGGGATTCTCAGGAGAAAAGCAATGGGCGAAGAGGGCAGACTAAGGGGAGAAGGGCATTAGGAGGACTTTCATCTCAGAATCTCATTTTGACAAGCCTCGGGAAGAACCTGGGGGCAATGGGCGGACACTTGGGGGACACAGCCTGGAGAGACTCCTGAAGAAAGGGGTTAGGGAGGCAAAAAAGTTTGGGCATGACACGAGAGACGTTGGGAAAAAACTGCCGAAACCTAGGATGTGTTAAAAACTTGCGAAGTGAGGTATATCACGAAAAAAGTGAAAATGGTAACGAAAGGGGGAGAATCTATACTACGACGGGAAAACAGAACTAATACAGGAAAAAGGGGGGGGGGAGAAGGGAGAAAATTAACAAATATGAACGGGTTCGGAAGAGGGGAGAAGTTGGTGGCTCCACTAGGCGAACCAAGGGACTGGATGCACACATAAGGAAAAGAGAGGTGGCAATCTTCAGGGAAGGAGACACCAGGGACGTAAAGGGGGTGTACTCAGTGTAGGGGAGTTGTAATGAGAATTCGAGGCAAGGGGGTCGCAGTAAAAATATTGAAGCATCCGAGCCTTATGGGCAGGAAAGCGAATTGATCATGCGGAAAGGCTGGTCTTACGTATAAATGTCCTCATGCGGAAACAATAACAAGATAAGATGTCTTGATTGTACGGGAGAGGCAAGGGAATCGGGGGGACAAAGAGGGGAAGGGGCCTCCGGAGGTCGCTCAGGGCTCTATGGAAGTCTCCTGTCACAGAGGCGACCGCGAGAAACTCGTCAAATCTCAAAGGGAGGGCTGGGTTCCATCAAGAGGGAAGCGGCGGGAAAAAGGAGCGTGGATGGAATAGACGACCATCCCAACTGCACATTTAGGGGGTAAGTCCTGGTTATCCATCAACTAAAACTTAATGGCCCGCCAGGCTGCTGGGGAAAATGTATGAAGTAAGGAAAAATGGTGCCGATGCGGTCAAAAGTAGAAATTCTCTGCTTCATGGTAATGTCGGGAGGTGGAACAGAGTGTCCGGGAAATGGCGACGCCGGAAGTCACGGCAGGGGGAGAAGGTACGAAAGACGTTTGGAAAGGGGGGGGCAAGACGGAAGCAAAGAGGGGGGGAGGGGATCGTAAAATGGTGAAGGTTAGACGAGGGGACTCGACTCAGTCTATTGAGGAAAATGCTGCGACATAAGTGGACACACAATCAAGAAAAGCTGGCCATGGGCTCCGAGGTGGGACGTCTGAGAGAAGCTGGAGGCATAGTGAGATAAAAAGTACTAGTATCCGACGTCATTGGAACCGTCCGTGGTTCAAGGGCCTCTATTCCTACTAAGTTGTACCATCAAGGTAGGTCTTGCCATGAAATTAGTCAAAAGAAAGGAAAAAGGCCCAGGTGAGGGGGAGGGAAAAAATGGGTGTGACCCAGACATGAGGCAAAGATCCGGATCAGATAGGCTTGGATCACAAAAAAAGCAAGAGACCTAACTCCAGAAGAGCCATGAAATTAAGCATCTTCAACCGCCCCAGGGCTAACATTTTGAAAAGCCATATGTTATGGTTAAATTTATTTGCGCAAGGGTGCGGCAAGGGCAATCCGCTGCGTCTGGACCGAAAGGAAGAAAGCGAAAAGGGGGATCGTCCAAGGGGGGGGTAGAAACAGAAAACAAGACAGGGTCGTTCTCTTAACCACCGTGACCACGGAAGACGGTTTGACGGGGGGGGGCCCTCTAATAATGTTGTTGTGGTAGTATAACTATGTGGCCGCCCATCGCGGTGAAATGACAAATTCCGGCTCGAAAAATACCTGTGTAAAGCGAAAATTGCAGGTACGTATAAACCAGACTGTCGAGGGACACGCAAGAGGGAAGGCACGAAGAGGAGCTTATACTACCTGCTACCCGCCGGTGTGGAAGCAGTCGATAGGATCGAGCTTTGAATCGAGTAAGGAGGACGGGGACCGGACATCGGCATTCAAGATATGCATCCGTAGAAGAAGAAAGGAGGGGGGGGGGGGCGGAAACAGAGGCGACAATTTCTGGCGTAAGGCCATATGCGGCATTGGCTCATGTTGACCGTCCAGCTGGAAGGAAGTGAGGGAGGGACAGCGGAACATGGGTTGGGACTCGAAAAGCCAGTCGGACGGGGGTGAAGTTAGGGCCCGGGCACATTAGTTACCCGTTTCAGATTAACTGTAAGGAACCATGGAAGAAAAATTCAAGTTAAAAAATGCGACCTGACTCAGAGGGAGGACAACAAACAAGAAGGTGTCTTGAGGGAGAGCGTCTAAAACCGAAGGGAAGTACAGAAATGAAAAAGAGGTACCTCACGCCCTTCCACATAATGTTGGTTAAAACTGCTCCTGACGTGCGTGACCCGACTGGGATGAGCGGGCGGATCACGCAATCGGAATCGGGGGGACACTATTGGAAAGGTCACGGCTTCTGTTAAGTCAAGAACTGGAAAAAGCTTTGGGCCTGACCGTTCGCCGATCTCAGTTTTTGGCAGTTCTGGAGATTGAATTCAAAGCGGCATACGTGAGTCATGGGGAAGGGTGGGAAAAAAAAGGTGCAAGGGAGGTTTACTATGGAATCATGTGGGGATTGGTCAAAAAAAACCAATGAAATGAACAGGGAACGACGGGGGGAAAGGGCGGGCCCATGGACGGTTCCCTGCGCTTACCATTGCCGAGACAAGGGTGCCGTAACCGGCGTTACAGCCATTAAAGGCGGAGAGAAAGAAAAAGAAAAAAGAAAAAGTCACAAAGATCTGGAAGTCAAACCCGGAGGTAATCAATCCATATAAACGAGGGGAGGGAATAGGCCAGAAAAGTAGGATGGGAGATTGTTCCGTCCTAGGATAACACGAGGGGAGGGAGATACAGGCAGAAAAAGGGGATGGTGGCGGAAAAATATCCAGGAATCCCGCTGGCATCAAACAAAAAAAACGGCGGGAGAAAGGGAAGGTTCGTGATGGCTACTGGATTCAGTGAGAGGGCGTCTGATAAGTAAGAAAAGGAACGACAAGAAACAGGCCGACGCATATTATCACCGCAGGCGTTTTACTGGAATGGCTGGGACTTTGGATATTCCAATAATTGGGTGTGATTGATGAAGAAGGGGGGGAAGGTCCTGTAGAGGGAGAGTACGCAGGGGAGGCTGGCTCTCTTGCCCACAATGTTACAGTCGAACCCCATTCAAGACGGCACAAGGGTCCGAGAAAAAAAAGAAACGGATGGCACGCCAAAGCGAATAATTGCATCTCCAGGTTATTAGGCAGGAAAGACTCCGTAATCAAAGAGAAAAAACCGAGGCTGCCTGTGGAGGCAAGCAAGAAACCATAAGCTGGGCATCCGGGGGAAAGAACGGAAAAGAGAAGAAGGGAAGACTCGATACGAAACGACTTGAAAGTGGTGCGTCAAATCCGCGAGGTTTACCTGGAAAAAAACTTAGGTACAAAAGCCCGACAAGAGTGCGGTCCGGGGGGGAATGAAAAATGATAGAAGGGTCCGCCCGAATGAAATTGACTGGTATCCACGGTGGTGAAGGGTAACGAAGAATGGCATACTGTAGGGTCGTGCGGCTGTACGGAAGAGGTAAAGGGGAGTGCATACCATTGAAGTGTGTTTTGGGGGAAGATCCGTGGGTGGGAAGAGAAACACGGACAGGAATATTAATGTTAATGGCACGAAAGGTGAGAAACGGCACTGCCGGAAAAGACGAGGGAAAAGAAATAGGGAACAGTACCCGGTGGACCCGGTGCATGGGGAACAATCCATCAGGAATAACGTGACGCTAAAACTGCCAAATGAAAACGGAGAGAAAATCTGTTATACGAGGGGCAAAATGAACGTAGAGGAAGCTGTGAAGGACTTGAGTCTACTGAGAGCGGGGTCAGTAAGCAAAGGTAAGTATTCTGCGGTGGCAGGAGGGGTGCCGCGGAAGAGGGAAATCAAGCATTGCATACTCCGAAAAGAAGAGTAGAAGGGAACTGTAAGGCGGAAAACTACGCAGCAAATCGACCAGAGTAGGGGACTAGAGACAAATTGGTGTTGGACCCAGCTGGTTGAACGGGGTCGTGCTTTTCGGGATCCCAGGTAGGGTCGGCAACATGAATAGAACTTGATGGGGGAAATGCCATGACTAACAAATACAAAAAAGCGAAGATTCCCAAAAGAAGCGTGGTGGGGGTGCTTTCATCTTCAAAAATGAATCCGAAAATGTGCTGGAGACAAGGGGGAGAGGGGGGGGGCTTCTAAAAGCTGCTAGAATCGCAAGAAGGAAAAGACGACAAAAGCCCGAATCAATATTTCCACCAGTGTCGGATGGCACGGGGGGGCGAGTATCGGAGAGAAGGTAGAATGTGTTACGTGCTTGGTTTGGAGGAAAGGGAGAAAAGTGGGCCACAGATGGACAACGTAGGAATGGGTCGTGGGGGACGTAGGCTTTTTTTTTTGCGCATCAACGACCAGGTCTTAAATTAACAAGGAGGGAACGTTCCGAGGTGAAGCAGGGAGGAGGTGAGGCAGACCGACCGAAGGGGGAAAAACTAGATGGAAGAAGGAGAAAAACAGGCACGAGGGGCTCTAATTCAGGGAAAATATGGGTCCGTCAGTCAATAGCCTCTGTGCATACACGACAAAAGTCCAAACCTGTGCTAAAGAGGAGGGTAGAGGGGAGGGACGACACGCAGGAGGGAAAACATGAAACTGTACAGGCCCGAGCTCCACAGGAGGAATGAAATACGAGAAAGTGCAGAAAAGATATCCGGAAAAAACACAATACCAAGAGAAGGAAAAAAAGAGGGAGGAGGTGAAAGAGGACAAGTAGGAAAACGTGGTCAATTTCACCCATCGACCTTAATATACGTGAGACGGAAGGGCTCAGGGAATGTGGCTTACTTAAGGCAGTGTAGGGAAAAGGATACGTTTCAGGGGGAGGGGAAATGAACATGGTGGAGGTCGAAGCAGGTTGTTGGTGTATTCCAGGCATCAAAAAAGGAAATTAGCTGCTAAGAGGGGGAAAAGCCCGAATGGAGCTTCTAAGGACGATTGGATAAAAGAGAGGGCAATGAACTGACGCTGGTCTAAAATCCTCTTAGGGGCCGCATCGTGAATAAAGGGGGGGGGAAGCCTGGGTTAAAGGAAAAAGACATCGGGGACGTATCCATCGGTGTGGATGGGGATGGAACAAATAAGAAGAGCCGTGCCTCCTCATGAACCTTCCAAGGAAGGATAAGGCGGAAGGGGGCGAAAAGTAAGACTGAAGGGAAAAAAGGTCCCTTTCGTCAACTACTAAACGAGAAGGGGAAAAAAAAAAAAGGGAGCCAGGGAGGAACAGCACGAGGGAAAGCAAATCCGAAAGGTGAATTTCTCTAATCCCATGGGCGAGAAAGAGAGGGTAGACTCAGGGGGGAATCTGCGTTCGGGGGGGGGGGGGATATGTCATAAAATCTGATGACTCCAAAAACAGCTATATTCTGGTTGAGGTCGCCCTACTGGACTTTTTGGAAAAAGAGTAACCGGAGATAAAATGTTGTCGATCAGGGCCACCATCACCACGACTAAAGAGGGACGGTCGGGAGATTTACAGAACAATGCAAATCGGAAGGCCCACGTTTAAAAAACATCGAAAAACAGGGTTCCAGGAGTAGGTTGAACGTGGAGGAAGTTCTAGAAATTAGCAAGAATGCGGTCCACTCGCTAGGAATTGTAAAATACAGGAAGTCCGGCGGGAAGTATACGACCTCAGAACTCGCCAGTCATGATGAAAGAAACGGAGGAGACAATATGTAATCGGAAGCGGAGCCGACGCAACGCAGACACAGGTTGGGCAATCGCTAGGGTAACCGCAGAGATTTTGACCAGGACTTTTGGGCAGGCAGGGGGTCATCATTTAAGCGAAGTAAGAGACTCACAAACTGTCAAGCGCCCGGTTACTTGGGGTTGGGGGGGGAAAGGGAATAGAAAAACCACGTCTCAACGAACCGAAGACCTCTCTCAAAAAAAAAAAAGGAGGAGAAGGAGGAGAGATGACCTTTCACTGTGCCTTGGCGAGGGTCTGTGAATCGGCACAACAGATGGTTGACAGGGGGCGGGGGAAGAATTGGGCAGAGAATTAGAAGGGAAAGAAAAAAGAAATCAAAAGAAGCCAAAATTGAAAAAACTCAGGAAGAGTCTTCGTACCCATACCACGTTGCGGGCTGGGGAATTAAGCGGCGGGACGCAGTAAGGGGCGCTTTCAGTGAGCAGAAGGGTGCTAAGGCGAAAGAGAAACACGGGGGGCAGTTCACGTGGGACTGGCTAATGAGGCGTTAGATGACACCGCACCTGAACGTCATAAAAATAAAGGACGCATGGTAAATGGAACAAGGTGCAATTCGCCCAGTGCCAAGACCGGGAAAGTGAAAAGAAAAAGGGGGGGGGGGGGTGGAAGGAGGGGCCGACCGGTATAATCAGAGACTTTAGCTCACTGACAAGAAAAAGAGTTGGTGGGTTAAGCTCAACCGGGATCTGCTAGAAAGAAGGGGCGAACCAGCGAGGGGGAGGAAGAAGCCTATATAGGAAGGGGGGGGGATAGTCAGCTGGCGATTAACTAAATCAATTTGCCAAGACTCTATTAAACAACAACAGAAAAAAAAGCAATTCTGCGAGGTCAGTACTCGGGCTTGCTAAAGCCACAGTGTACGGTGTGCTACCAACCAAGAGAGAGGGGGAAAGGGCGAAGGAGTTAGGAGTGGAAAGAATGCACGGTGAGGGGGGGGAAAGGAAAAAGAATTAGGGGGGGACTAAATGCGTGCATGACAGAGTGAAAAAGGAGCACTTACTTTAAGAGTCCAGATTGGAAAAAGAAAAGAAAAAACCGATCAAAGAGGAGGAGTAGGAGCCACGGAGGAGAGTATAATTTGATGAGGTAACAAAGATTGGGACCTTAGTCTCATATCTAGCGTCCAACTGGGAGAAAAAACGGTCGCGACGAATCGCCGAAGCGCTTTCAATAAGAGGTAGCAAAGACGCCAAATGAAGAGTGGGGTTAGATGACACTTACGTCTATTTTCTTAAACATAAAGGGAGGGGGGAGCGACGCAAAGTCCTGCAAGAAGATTGACGTCGGCTAACCAGCTCCAACAAAGGGGCGGTGCACCTGAGAACAACACCCCATCCCTCCTCTCCCGAAAACATTCTTGTCGCGGCCCCCACAAAAAAGACCAAACTATCCGAATTCCGTTCCTTTCCTTCTAAAAAGTAGAACCGGAGAAAAGGTCTTGGGGCGATTCGTAATGAAAGGGCCTCGGTTAACCTGCCGCGATGGAAGATCTTGGTCAGTTTTGCCCGCCAGGAGGGGAGGGAACTAATCTTCCAAGTCACAGTAAGCGCTAGCGGGGAGTTAAGACCTGTTTGCGATTCCAAAAAACAAACCGCAAACTCGAGGGGTGGGGCGGCAGTGGGTCCGTCTTTCAGGAAATGCTCAGGAGGGACGAGGGAGATCAAAGAATAGAGGGGGAGGGTTGCATGCGACTAACCAGAGCGTCCCTTTCTTATGGGTTGGAAAGTCGTCGTGTGGGCAAGCCCACAGAGGTCCAAGCGGAAATGAAGGGAAATTAGAGCGGTGGGGGGGGGGGGGTAGACCGTGTGTGTGTCCAAATCAGAAAAAGAGACGAAAGGGCCTAAGGTGTAGGGTGAGCTCACAACATCAAGGAGACCCAGTTCAAAACAGTTGGAGGTCGCGAGTGAGAAGGGAACCCATTACAACCAAGGGTGGGGCATAAAAGCACAAGAAAAGGTTAAGGCCAAGGGATTGAAAAATGGGCCCGGCACGTGTCGCGTTAAGGGCCGCCATCCAATGCTTCACTTCACTCGGGAACAGAAAAGAAACAAGTGTCGGAAAGAAAAACTAGAGGGAATTCAATAAAAAGATCGGTTTTGGGCGTCTAGGCCGGAGTTGTTTTGGGCAGTCGAAAGGAGGGGGGGACCGGACCCAAGGCGGGGGTCGCATTCCCGATTAGCAACGACCAAAACAGTGCAAAGGGAAACATAAAGCCGGGAGCCTGAAAAAGACCGGAAAGGTACACGGCAGGCAGATCAACTCCCGAGTGAGGCAGCGCAAAATCGAGTCGGACCAAACCGTAAGTGGAGGACTTCTAGAGGAGGAGAGCCGAATGAAGAGGGCGTGCATCTCCATATAACTAAACATCCTGCAGAGTCTGTGGAAAGGGAAAGAGAAACGGAGGGGCCACACTAACTACGAAAGGGTCGCGAAGTACAGGCATGTCACGTGGGGACAATTCGGCGGCAATAGTTAATTAGTCGCGGCGGGGGGGTAAGTAAAGTGGGGTGGTTCGGGAACAAGACAGAAAGTGAGTAATTGGGGAGGAAGGACGGAAAAATAGACAGTGCCGGATCCCTCCTGAAGGCGACAAATGGAAGCGACTAAGAGGATACAACCCGAACTCGGGACGTCAAAAAAAACCCCGTACTTGTGCTTGTACGGGAAGAAGAAGGGTCAGCTCCCCCAACGAACAGAGGAAAGTCCCATATACTGATCCTGGAAAGCAAGTGGGGAGAAAAGAGCCTCGCGTTCGGAAATCTAGATAGAGGAGTAGCCTCAATCATTTCGGCAGGGGAAATAGGTCCGAAAAAAACGGGTCTATACTGACCGTACTGGGAGTGAAAAGGTCCAGGGTAACAAGGGATAACGTAAACAGACGAGGGGGAACGTGGACTGAGGCGTAAGGGACATCCGTCATGCTGGCCGGGGGTTTTTTCCAAGAAGATTGTGTTACGTGTCGAAGGGATGCCCGCCCTCAGGCAGGGAGAGCACGCTCGGTAAAGGGGGGGCTGGCCAGGTCTTTTCGTGGGGGATAGAGGAAAAAGGGGTAACCTGGGGGTACAAAATGCACGGGAATCTCATCCATGTGGGAAAAAAATATACCTACGCAACCTGATAGAGCGAAGTGAGTCAAGTGGAAAAAGAGCTCATTTATGGTCAACCATGAGAAAGGAAAAAAGGGAAAACTCTCGCGGAGGTAGGGACTCAAGGTCCACATCCATAAAGATAACACAAAAAAGTGAGGAGGGTAAATAATTTGCTGGGAAAAGGGAAGGGTCACTCAGGGAGCAAGAACAGGAAGGTTGTGGCATAGTCTCTGGAGAGTACCTCATTCACGGGAAGTGGGATAATTCAAGGAGAAACAGACGGGTGGGTATTGCCAGATGTATAAAGGAGGGACCGGGTATTGAGGTGGATCCCTGGACTCGGTCGACGACGTGAAGTAAATCCCAAGGGAGAAAAAACCAGGGGGGCCGCTAGAAAAACAGACGGGCCTGGAATGGTCTATCCCAGTGCACACCACTTCGAACTTTAATAAGGGAGGCCACGCCAGAGGGAGAAAATTGAACCGGTAGAACTTGCAATCTGCGTTGCTGAGTAAACAACAACTCGTTTGGGGGTGGGTTCTAAATCGCGGGGGGTTCAAAACAGAAAGGAAAACTTGAGGTATAGGACGTATCCCGCTACACCGGACCTTTAAGAAGTACTTTCAGGGCCTCTAGAAAGGGTCCCGTATGGGGGGGGGGGAAAAAGACGAAAAGATTGGAGGGGAAATACTAATCATGTTTCACACCTACGGGACTCAATTGTTTAAATGTCTGCCCGATAAAGGGACGGACGTCAGTCAGGGGTTCACTAAGACTCGGGAAAAGGGGAAATCATAAACAGGAGGGTGGGTGGTTCAGAAGAGGGAGGGGGAGTCAAAGAAAGTCCTTAAATATCATGGGGTAATCCGCCGTATAAGAAAGTCAGTGTCCAGGAACCGGATATCCGTACTCATATAACCAGAAGGAGGTCCAGAAAAACACCAAGGAGAGCGAGGGAAAAAGAATCTGATAAGACGAAAAGAAAACGAGCAGACTTTAAGAGGAGAAAGGGCAGATTCTTCTAGGCCAAAAATATTCGAAGATCGCGCTATGTCGGCTTCCGTAAGGAAAGATGTTCCTCATAGAATCCTGAAAAGCGACGAACGAAAAAAGGAAGGAGGACGAAACGGACGCAGAATCGTTGACTGCACATGCAAAAGAAACTCCGGTGTTAGGGCGGGCGTTTTGACGTGGGAAGGTATTGTCGGAAAAAGGGAAAAGAGGGGAGAAAGAGGGGTTGACGGCCATATGGAATAAGGAACAAAAAAATCATGATATATCAAAAAAAAAAAAGTCAAATGTCGGCTGGGGTTCATCTTAAATACCTAGGGGGGACGCTTTCGTGAGGGAAAAGGGTGAATCTGGGGCAAGGGGAGGGGTTCGGCCGAAAACTAATGGTCAATGATCAACTTTCTCAAGGCATGGAATTAGGCTAGGGCTTACACAACAGTGGGACGGCCCGGGGGGAAGGGGTGTGAAGGGAGGGTCATCGTAACTATGACAACTTGGAAAGACTTGAGTGTGGGAGATACACAGGACAATGAGATCTAAAAGCGGCGATAGAGTAAAGTAGGGGGTCAAGTGGACTGGCTGTGGTTACCAAACATAGTGCTCGCTTACCAAGAAAAAAAGCCCGGGAAGATTGACGAATATTCCGGCGTGGACATAAGAAAAGACCGGGTTGAAAAAAGAGGATGTAAAATCATTCCAACACTGTATCAGGTTACTGTGTAGACCTAGTCTCGAGCGGGAACCAAATGTAAGAGGCGGAGCTTGGAAATGGATCCGCAGGGGAGTTCTATAGCAGACTTACTCAGCCATCTATGGAAAGTTACAATACCTCATTAGTAAACCGCCAGAATCAGTAGAGGAAGGACCGGTTACCAGCTGACCTAGAAAGGGTTGTTAAGAATGTTAAATTTCCTGACGGAAATAAGGGTCTACTGGGTCAGCTGACACGGAACGCGAGATGGCGGGAGAAGGATCGTTTTCGTTTGTGCTTCCTCAGAGGTTTATGAAAAAAAAAGGGAGGCAGTGGGGGGGGAAAACAGATCGGAACATACAGAACGCTCCTTCTAGCGAATGTGTGAATTTAAATCCTCGTGGCGAGTGCAGAGGAAAACTTGAACCGGGGAGGTTCACTGGATATAAGATCTAAGGCGGTCAGCAGGGGGAAAATATGTTGATAACGGGGAAACAATGAAAGGTACGATACTCCGGGGACCTTGGAAGGAAGGTGGCGGGTATCAGTGAGAAGCGCCTGGCAAAACTCCTCCAGTCTCAGCAACGGAGAAAGAGAAGGGCCAGGCAAGAGAGGAGTGAAGGAAGGACTGAAGTATCAAAAAAAACTCAGTTCTCCCTTAACCTCCTTCCAGACGCGCAGCAGAAACGTCAAGGAAATAGATCCAGTCACAGGGAGAGGAAAGGGGCATCAAGCGGGGGACGTGGCCGATCGAGTTGGAGATAGCCTATGACGAGACGAACAGGCACGATGGCGGAGTCGGGGCTGCTACAGTCATTCATGGCTACGAAAAAGAGGAATGGAAGAGAAAAGAGATTCCTACCATTACCACAGCCAATCCTAAGACACAGTGTGATTCATTTAGGAGCTGTAAAGGGAGGACGCTTGTGTGTGAGAAAGACCAAGCTAGGGGGGAAAAACCCTTGTGGAGATCATCATGAGGAGAGAAAAAAGGGGAGTTGGCAATGGGCCACTAAGATCAAATTTCGTCCAGTCTTCAACTTGGGGGAGCGATATGATCAAGAAGGAGGGCGATCTCCCGAGAGAAGGAAAGTGGCAGCCATCAAGGACGGGAGCGAAAGAGAAAGGATGCTCGCTGTAAGCAGACCCCTCAAGCACTTTGTAGAAAAAAGATGAGGGCGGGTGTTTGGTAACAGGGAAGGCAAGTGAAAGATGACGTCTAAGAGAAGCAGCAGAAGAACAAAATAACGCGGTGGGGTGTTTAGGGTTCAGAAAACGAGTAGGCCCAATGCAAACC
>Ga0179593_1337070_pt1 | contig 31793 bp, 54 predicted proteins | sample CZODoug2_1_08_16_FD_185931 | JGI IMG/M metagenome (GOLD analysis project Ga0179593, IMG submission 185931) | Vadose zone soil fungal communities from Angelo Coast Range Reserve, California, USA - CZODoug2_1_08_16fungal (PacBio error correction) | ecosystem: Environmental > Terrestrial > Soil >...
ATGCAAAAGACGGATGATGGGAAAAACCCCCAACCTCCGAAGGGAGGGTGGGGGGATCCAATATGGTGAAAGGGGGAGCACTGAGTGTGCACCACCCGCTGAATGCGTAAGCTTAAGGACACTTTCAAAACCCGGCCCCAGGGGAAGAAAAGGGAGGATTGCCGTAAAAGGACAACACCCAAAGATAGGAAAAAAATGAATGCTCAAAACAAAGGGGCCCGCTGCAACGGGTTGGGGGGAGCCACTTTCGGGGGGGCAAACAGAGAAGGCTCTGACTCGGGCGGAGAACGAAAACATAGAAATATCCGACAGTAGACACAAAAATAAAAAACCAATGGAGGAGTTCAACCTTACTCGTGATACAACCGGCAATGGTGTGGGGGAAAGTGGTGGAGGGGATTGGAGGTATCCTCCAATAAATCCTGTAAAGGCGTCGGCGTGCTGGCGCGATGAGAAGCTTGGTGTTCTAATCCGAGGCGGATCCGAAAAAGATTGGTCATGAAAAAAAAGGCCCTTGGCGGAATGTTTATGCGTGTCCCCAAGCTGAAAAAACTTTTGCTGAGTCATCGGGAGATAACCAGGCCAGAAAACAGAAAAGGGAACCCCAAGCACAGGGAAAAGAAAGGGTAGCGGGGACCACGTTCAAAGTTTGAAAGTACAAGGCAAAAATTAAGGCTGTATGAGAACACACAACGTTTGCACCCACGGGGGGAGTGGGTACCTATCGTCACCCAGGGGGCTAGTCTTCGATAGGGGTGTGATATTACCAATTTGAACCTTCAGAGATTATGAAGAAAAAAAACTGAGACCGGGGGGGGGGGGGGGGTGTCACCACCCCGCAATGGATTTGGCGATTGTGAATCACGAGTACTCCTGAGGTAACAAAAGATCCAAACGTCGTCCTCACACGGCCCCACAAACAGAATGCCGGGACTAACAACTGAAGCGGACAAAGTTTAGGAAAAAAAAAATGGCTTTCTTTGACAGAAAAAGAAAGTGGGAAAAACGCATAGTGACTGCTTGAAGGAAAGTCAAGACAGAAGCAGAAGACCACCTGACACAAAGACAATACCAAATACAGAGGGAAATGCACAACAGATGAGCTGAAAAAAAAAGGGAAAAAATCAGGTCTCCGGCCACATTGGGCAATATTCACGGCACGGGTGGCCATCACGTCGGCTGGTTCTACCCTGGTTTTTGGCTCAAAAGGCGCACAGGACAACTCGTTGGGGAGTACATGGGGTCCCTTTCTGGGAAAAACTGGGCAACGAGGGCTGAGAACATTCTAGGGGGAAAAGGAAGGGGGAGGAGAAAACCCAACTTTCGACGGGGGGAAACAGGTAATGGCGTGCAAAAAGTAACAAAAAGGGGAAATCTGAGAGGGAGAAGAATTCATCCCTGGGCCGGAAAGGAAAAAAGAATGGCCTAAAGGGGCAGGCCCGAGGGTTTGCCAAAAAAAGTGGGGGGCAGTACTCACCGGGGAAGGGGGAAATGAGACAATAGGGAAGGATTTTCACCCTTGGAAAAAGCTAAAAAAAAAACAATCTCTCCCACAAAAAAGGCGTCAACAAACATCACTCTAAAGGGGGAAGGAAAGCTTCTTCCCGCTTCATCACTGACGAAAAAAACGGAAGGAGGAGGGCAGTGAAGGGACCGGAGTTTGGGGAAAAAAAAACAGCATTGTTGTTCTGGACAAGGACGGATCACTGAGGGGGTCTCTTTGTAGTCAACGGAAAGGGGTCAAGAAAATTTAACAACCATAAAATTGTGAAAAACCACCAAGAGGCAAGACAATTCCACCAAAGTGGAGGGAAAGTCGAAAAAGGAAAAAGTCAAAATGAAAAAGAGGAAAGAGGCGATAGAGAAATGTTGACACGTCTAACTCATGAAAAAAATGGGATCCCAAGCCAATAATTGGGGTGGTGGTCAGTCGGAACAAACAAAAAATAAGGAGTGTAAGACAGAAAGGAAAAAGAAAAAGAAAGGATGGATAAACGGACTCCTTCAGTTCAAAAACAGGGGGGTCTAAAGGCGCATTTTGCAAAAAACGGGGGGGGAAACGCAAGGGGATATGAAACACAAATATGCAACTCCAAGGTCCAGTGAACAAAATAGGAAAAAACAGATCTAAGAAGCCAACGGGTTTGGACTTGGGAAAAACGGGAGGCGGGTTTCAAACGGGAGGAATCAGCTGGGGCACACGATGGAAAGAGTGGGACGGGCGTTTTGGGGACTGAAAGAATCCTCGTCATTACACACCGGGTTTAAAAAAAACGCTTTACAAACAAAACCTTGATCGGGGGAAAAGGGAAAGCGGGGAAGGTTCGGTAGTACGAACGAGAACGTTGTTTGAAAAGGGGGGGGAGGAAAGCCGGAAAACCGCCAAAAGGGGGAATAAGTGGAAAGAGATACACACTCCAAAACGTGGAAAGGGGGAAACAAAAAAAGCTTAGGGGGGCTTATTAAACGCAAGGGAAAAAGGAAAAAAGGAAAAGAGAAGGGGAAAACGAGGATATCCCCTTGGGAAAAAGTGGCTAACTACAAACCAGGGGAAAGTCACTGGGGGGGATTGAAAAAAACAGCCATTACAAACAGACGCCGTAAACTTTGGCTGAACCTCTTGGAATTGGGACCGGGGGATCCTAAAACCATGTTCAGGAAAAAGGAAAAATGGGGAGAAAAAAAAAGCAATCAACTAAAAGAAGGACGCCAATGGGGAAAAATGAAAAAAAACCAATGCAAAAAAAAGGAGTAAACTCAACTTTCGGAAGAGGGGGGGAAAAAAAAATAAAAGCAAGAAACACGAATACAGAGGGGACTAGGGAACCACAAGGAATTCCTTAGCAAAAAACACTGGGGGAAAAAACAGGGTGATTGGAGGCAAATACAGACCGGGTCCATGGGAGGGGGACAGTCTGAAAAGAACAATGAAGATTTTAGAAAGAAAAAAGGGAGAAGGAAAACGGGAGCCTTGGCTTCGCTTCAAAAAAAAAAAAAAACGGGCTCTGGGCGGCAGAGAAGGAAAGTGGAGCATAAAAAGGGGACAAACTTTCGGGGCGGGGGAATTTCAAACGGAAGAACAAGGGGGGAAAGAAGAACGGACGGGCAAACGAAAAAAGAAAAAAATCGCCGAAAAAGACAGGAAATAAAGAGAATGTTTGGGGAGGAAGGAACGCACGCCCAAATGGGGGAAAATAATCACCATTGTTCTAGGACACACCAAAAAAACAACGGGGGAGAGGAGAAAAAAAAGAAGGAGGAAGAGGGAAAGGGGAATGGCCCAGGGGACGGACAAGTGGGCCGAAAGGGGACGGAAACAGTGGATTGTGAGAACGGGGGGGGTCGCCAGGGTGAATGGTTTTACTACCCCACGAAAAAGGAACTAAAAAAACATACAGGGAAAATGTATCTGTAACACGGGCTGTAGAAAGGGGGTGGGATAAACGCGCCAGACGGGGATGAAAAAAAGAAACAGAGTGTCGGGCAAAGAAAAAAAAGCTCGAAAAGTGAACACAAACGGTGGGGGGGGGAAGGTGGAGTGAAACAGACGTCCAAGCAATGCACGGGAAAAAGGGGTAGGAGGAAGACGAAAAACATAGGAAAGGCGATGAAAAGAGGAAAAAAAACACAAAACTTCTGAATTTCATAAGCGGGGGGAGAGGGGAAAGAAACGAACAGGTGGTTTTGAAAAAAAAAGGGGTCGAAATCACCAAAAAAAAAAAAAAAAAAGTATAAGTGGCATACATTATTGCAGGCGAGGGGCGGGGAGAGAAAAAGGGTCAACTGTACAAAGAACAACGAGGTCTAATAACTAGAGTTTCAAGGGAAAAATCAGGCTGTGAAAAGGGAGATGATGAAAACTGGACGTTAACTGAAATGACGCGAACAAACCTGGAAAGCTGTCATCTGAAAGAAAAAATCACAAAGGAAACAAAGACTTCACCCAAAGGAAAAGAGACCGCAGGCTAATTCATTCAAAAAAGGGGGGGCACCGGGGGACCCTTAGGAGGTCCGGAAATCCCCCCACTTCCAGGGGGGAATGAGATACGTTCAAGATTAAAAAAACTTTGTCGGGGGGTGTTGCACTAAATTCAGCTGCTAAACTCTTGGGGGGGTCAAAAAAAAGGGGGAAAGTGGAAAAGGGGAAAGACAAACAAGGGAGAAGAAAAGGAACATACATGACGAAAAAGGTGCTCATCACAGAAGGCCAGAACACTGGGAAGGGAAAGAAAAGGAAAAAAGGGGGATCTCGAAAACGAATAGGGAGTCCTTAGAGATTTCCAGATTGGCAAGAGTCTGTGAAAAATGACTCCCCGGGGGAAACAGAGGGAAAGGACCAAAAGGGGAAAAAAGGAAAAACCTGGAGGAGAGTAGGGGAGATTAGCGCATTTGCGGGGATTCCGGGTGTGGATAAGGGAAAAGCAGTCTCCAGGGGGGGTTGTGGTGTCTCACGTTGGAGAACGCAAGGCCCAAACACGAAAGAGGGGTGTTTAGGAAAACGGGGGGAAAGGGGACCTGGAAAGGGATTTCCGATAGTGATGCCAAAAAAATGGGGGGGAAAAAAAATTATGAAGGGAAGGGGGGGGGGGGTCCGGTGGAGGGAACAACTGACTTGTGACTTTGTAAGTGGACAAAGGGGTGCTAAACTCTCAGAAGAGAAAGGGAGGAGGAGATTGAGAAATCCCACCGAATAAAATCAAGAAAAATCGTCTGTCCGACTGGGGGGTAACCGTTTGGAAGAGGGAAAAGGGGGGAAAAGGGGGGGTAAATTCAGAAAGGGAGGACAAGGGAAAAAAAAATCAAAACATCTTTCTGAATCGGATTAATAAAAGTCTGCAGGGAGGGAAAAAAAAAAAGGGAAAAAGAGCGAATAAAAAGACGCACGGAGGGGGGAAACTCAAAAAGAAACGGCCAACAAAAGAAGGGGGGGATGAAAATAACTTTCAAAGACACGGAAGCATTTTGAGTTGCTCAGGGGGGGGGACGAGGGGGGGGGATGATCACAACAGAAAGAGGGAAACGGGGAGGGAGGAAGATCAACTTAGGACAAAACAAGCAACCAAGAGTGTAACCCCACCACATAAGGAAAGAAAAGACGGGAGGGGGGACGCCATCACAGAGGGGAGAGGGGAAGGAGGAAAAGGGCTCGAAGATAGAAGGAATGATAACAGGAATTCGCTAAAGATTCGGAGTAAAAAAATAAAAGAAAGGTGGGGGGCAAAGCAGAAACAAGAAGGGGGAAGAAAGGTCAAAAAGTTCCACCAGAAGAAAGAAAGGAACGACGCAATGGGGCGAGTCCAGTTACTACAACAAAAGGGAAAGGGATTCCATGAGAACAAGGGGCAAAAAGGAGGGCACAAAGATAAAAAGAAAATACACTATCCAGACAAAAGAAAAGGAGGAAAGTGAAAAGAGAAAACCACACAAATCATCACGGGGGGGTGTGATTGTGTTCGGAAAACAGGAAAAAAAAGGGTCAAGGGGAGGGGGGACCTTCCGAAGTCGAAAGAGACAAGGTTTCAAAAAGGGGGAAAAGGGGACAAGGAAGGGCAGTGAAGGGGCTCCACCGAACGTCAAAAAAGGGGGCAAAGGTCAGTTACGAGAATTAGAAAGAAGGAGAGGGTGAAGAAGACTCAGGTTGCGGGGACGCAACTCAAGAACGAGGAAATCTAAAAACCTCAACTTTGAAAAAAAAAAAGAGCAAAGGAAGGGGAGGAAGGGGAAAAAGAAACTAAAAGGGTCAAAAGGGGGAAAGGGGAAGTAAACCTCCTAGTGAAAAATCCATTACGGGATGATTAGTTGAAACCCAAAGGGGAAAAAAACGAGGGAGAACAAAGTGCAGGTACAAGAAGGGGAAGAGCTGGCACGATCACCCAGCTTGACGTCTAAGGGGAACTGACCAGGTCCGATCCAGAAAAAAAAAAAAGGGGGGTTCGATAAAAAAACGAAAAGTCGGGATAGGGGCATTGGTCAAGCGACAGAAAAGCCGCGGACATAAACAATCAAATTTAGCTTGGGAAAGGAAACAGAAAAAGGGAAAATCACAACCTGGCAGGTCTGGGGGGTAACTCACCGGGGAGGGAACTTCAAGACGGGGGGGAAAAAGAAAAGGGGGGGGGAGGAGAATGAAAGTATTGCCGGGGGGGAGTCGAACTTTAAAAAACGTAAATGGGAGAAAGAACAAAGGCCTTACCAAACCCGGGAAGGAAGAAAGAAAAGAAAAAAAAATGAGGGGGGAGAAAGGACGCTTGGGGGAAAAGAATAAGGGTTGACTGGGTGTCTCAAAATAAAAGTTAAAAAAGGGGGAGAGGCAGGGTCGCAATATCATCTTGGTGTAACGAAAAGGAATGACGGGGAACAAAAAAAGGGTTTTAGGAAATGGAAGCAAAAGACAAGAAAAAGGGGGGGGGACAATCTAGAGGAGACATTGATCGCAGAAAATCAACAAAAACACGGGGGAGGGAGAAGGGGAGGGAAGGGCGGGGGAAAAAAAAAGGAAAATTGCCCACACGACTCGCTTTGGAAATGGGACAACGGGCGGTTCCCACGTGAAAACCTTCAAATAAAGAAGGAAACCTTTCACCTGAGCCAAAAGGGGGGGGGGGGGAGTTGCAACCCGTCCCCAAGACCAGATTAAAACATGGGAAACCAAATGAACGGCAGTAGCAGTTGAAGGGAGTGCAAAGAACAAGGCAAGGGTAACTCGGATCCTGGGGGAGTGAGGGAAAGAACGAAAAAAACACAAAAAAAGAGAGAGCGAGCCAGCAAACCAGCGAAAAAATTCAGTACCTAAAAAAAAAAGGGAAAAAAGTAACGCCCCAAACTGGTCCACCAAGGGGGGGGAAGAAGTACCCTGCGATAAAATAAAGCAGGGGTAAGTCCTTAAAACGGGATAAAAAGGATCCCGTAGGACCGGGTACCAAAAAGCCTCAAGGAGGGGAAAGTTTAAAACGTCGAAAGGCAACAAGGCCGAAAAAGGAAAAAGAATGGACTGGCCCGTTGACAAAGGGACCAAAGAGGAGGGGGAAAAAAACGTGGCAAAAAGGGGATGGGTCGAGGGTGATAAAAGCTTCAAAAGTTAAGCCCGGGGCGACCTGGGCAGGGGAGGGAAGCAAACAGGGAAAAGGGAAGGCCGGGTTAGTAAAAAAAAAATCCAACCCAGGCGGTACAGGAAGAATATTTCCAGGGAAAATCGTGTCAATAAAGAAATGGAAGGGGTCGTGCAATGAAAAACTTGAGAGAGGTGTTTCAAAGGGTGGGGGAAGGGGGGGGCTTGGAACGGCAGACGTTCAAAAAGGGAATTCGACACTATTGAGCACAAAAAAAACACGCGGAAATAGAACTCCGGGAAAAGGGGGAAATGAACAGAACTGACAAAAAAAATGATGCCGGGCTAAAACTTCAGAAGGTGGCATCAAAAAAAAGAAAATAAAAAAATAAACTCTTAACGGTTGGAAGGAAAGTCAAATGAAAGCGGCCAATCGGGAGTGAAAAGCAATGAGAAGAAAACAATCTCCCAATCCAAACCACTTAAGGGAAAGAGGAAGAAAAAGACGCTCCAGCCATTTGGCTGATAGGGCAAAGGAAGGGGCGATAAATTTGTACGCATTCCTGCCAGTTTTTAACTGGGAGGGGCAAAAAAGAATAGACTACGGTGGTGATTAGAAAAAGAAAACTAAAACATGAAAGCCGTGGAAGAAAACTGGAAAAGTGACATTATAAGGGGTGCTGCAAGGTGTAACCCACCAAAACGTTGATGGTGACGGGGGTCAAGAAAGGTGGGGGAGTAGAAAGAAAGAGATACCAAGCTAAGCGTCGAACCTCAGGTCAAGAGGGGATTCACAAAACGGACGTGGAGGCAAAGGGGGGAAAAACTCACAGTGTTCATATTCTGGAGTCCTCGAACACGGAAAAAGCGGGGAAAGAACGAAGACAACCGCGTAGAAACCCAAGAACCAAACAAAACGAAGAAAAAACCGTAGCTTAATGCAATTTTCTCACAACAAAAAAGGGGGGGGGGGTAAAGATAGAGTCAATCTAAGGGACTTTGAGGGGGGACGGAAGGCTCCGGGTTCAAAAAAAAAAATGCGGGCAAACGGGGGGCACTAGGTAAGCCAGATTAAAAACTGCTTTGTACGGCCACCACCGGGGACCAAGAAAAGGGGGGCAGCGGACGAAAGAAGGCCGTCAACCGAAGAATCAAGCGGGGTACAAAAATGAGAAGGAGATCTGTACGCACTCAAAACAAACAAAAGGAAACGAAAAAAAGGTGGGGGATACCGAAAAAAGCAAACAAGCGAAAGGGCCAAATTGACCCAACAAAACAACACTGCAAATGACATTAGGGGCGAAACACGAATCCCGGGCGCAAAGGTTTATCAACTTATAAAGCAAAAAGTCTAGTGCCAAAATCAGAATGAAAAAAAAGAATAAATACAAATGGCCTGACCGGGGAAGGAGCCCCGCTCTCCACAGAATAACGCCATGTCCCTGTCAAAACGTTAACACTGCTTCAAAAGAAAGGGGGACATCCGTTCCGTTGGGAAGGGACAGGCAGCACTAGTCAAAGACCAATGGTGGGAACAAAGATGCCCATCCTGCAAGTTGTTCGAAAAAAAAAACAATTCATGAAACCTCCTTAGCAAAAGGGGATAATATAAAAACGGGAGGGGGAGGAGGGGGAGCATTGCACCATCAGAGAAAGCGTGATAAATCCGATAAAAACAAAAACAGTAAAAAAAAACCACGAGAAAGAGAAACAGGGCGGAATTAAGCAAAGACAGGAAAAAAGAAAGGAAATGTGACCGGGCGTTAATCGCAAAACAGTCTTAGGAACTCAGTCCCTGGATTATGGGGTAGAAAAAAAAAATAAAAGAGAGAATCCAAATGTAACGAGGGGAGGGGGGAAACTTTTATCCAAATTGATCACGGTCGGGGGGAAATGGGGGTGCGGTCCAGAATCCTACAAGAAAAGGGATCACTGACCAAGGGGGCAACACTGCGGGGAAAAGTAAAATACGAGGAAGGAGAGGGACGCCAACGGGAAGCATAACTGTGGCTGTAAAGTGGAAGCCACAATTGAATGATCCAATTTTTCAAAGAGGGATCAAAGGAGGAAAGGAAAAACAGGGGAGTACATCGACGAAACGTTTGTGAGGCTGTGAATTTCTTCGTCCGAAGAAAAAACTGGAAACTTTCTGACGCAATCACGGGGGACGGTAAAAAGGGGGGAAACGGAAGAGGGCAGAGTGAGCCTTTGAAAGGAAGTCAACAACGGGGTACTAGGGGTTCCAGATAAACCAACAGTACTAGGGGAAACAATGACATCAGGGTTATTAAGGGGGGGGAGAAAGATAGAGGGGGGGAGAAAAGAAAGGTAAACGTGAGACATAAATCCAGGTTTGTGGGGGGGTTAAGGAAAACTAGTCAGTTAACCCAGAGATAAAATCAGGAGAAGGTCGAGTCAAACAAAAAAAACCACAAAAGGAGAGGAAAAAAGAGAGAAATGGCGAGAGGGGTCAAACCACAGCACTTCCAGTGACTCCAACAGTTCAGGGGCTCAAGGGAGGTTCGGGAACACCAACAGCGGGAAGAAAGGCGAAAAAAAAAGTTTTTCAAATCCCCAAACTGCAGGGGGCCAAACAAGGAGGGAGTGAAAACCATCAAGTATTGGGGGAAAAAATTGTTGGACGGATTCATCTTACGCCATGTGCGGGGGTAACCAGCAAGAAGAGTAAGCCCTTGGAGGGAAAAGACAAAAAATAAAAATAGAGAAAAGAAAAGCAAGACGACACACGAGCATTGGATTGTCGGGGACAAAACGGGGGTATAAAAAACTGGAAACCATGGGAAAAAAGAAGGGGGGAATTCCAGGGGGCAGGGGGGTACGGTCAGAGTCACACAAGGGGGGTGAAAAACCTGTCTGTCTAATAGAGGAAAGGTAACCTGTCAAACAGAGGGGTGTCCACAAAGGATGATGGGAAGCAAGAACAAGCGTGGACTAGGCGGACCGGGGCCGTTAACATTCCTCACATTTTGTTGTCAAAGAAAAGAGACGGACCGCAAAAAACAAGCTGGAAAAAAAGGAAAAAGGGAGTAAGGCCTGTAAATGGGGAGGAAATAAATTCCAAGGCACGTCCCTGGCTTGGGGGGGAGGAAACCCCCTGTCCCCCAATCTTAAAACAACGTCAACATTTGACTCCATTGGAATGGAAATGGGGGTGAGCGGATTCATAACAGAAACCCAAGGGCAAAACTCCAGGGGGGGTTTCACATAGGCTTTTAGGGGGGGGGGAAAATTGTTCTCGGTACATAACTCTTCAACGAAAGGAGGGAAGGAAAGCAAAGAAAAGGGAGTAAATAACTAGGAAACGTACCCTTTCTGCAACAAAAAAACCAGAAGTAAAACTTCCAGTCCGGGAAAACCAAAAACTTCACACAGGGGAGAAGAGGAAATCCTAAAGGGGGAAAAAATCCGACGAGAAGGGCAGACAAAGTATTCATGGTCTTCCGGCCCTCCAACCAACAAACTTGAGAAGGGCTAAGAAAAAAAAAGGGGGATGGGGGGCAGGGAGGAGAGTTTGTAGCTGTGTAATAGACTTCCGCTGAGACCAGTTTTGTGCCCACACAGGCTCAAAAACACGGGACAAGTGGAGGGGTGAGTGGGAGGAAAATAAGGGGGAGGAAAAAGCAAAAAAAAGGCGGGGTGGACACCACTGGCACGGAACATTGACATTATCAAGGCTGTGCGCGGGAAAACAAACAAAAAGTTTAGGGGGGAGATTGGGACCCAGTTTGGGCGGTTGGATGAAAGATGAGTAAAAAAGAAGACCTCAGAATAACAGGGGATAGCGCTTAGGGAGCACTGCATGACAATGAAAGCCTGCGACAAGCGTCGGAAACAAAGGAAACTGTGCCATGACAGGGGGGGGCTACGACAGCCTTGTGGGGATGGGTAATTGGTCAGACCAAATAAACGCCAAACTCAAAACGCCAAAGGATAAATCAAAGCCTCCCAAAAAAATCAAAAACATAAAAAAAAGGAAGTCCAGAGATTGGGGAAAGAAAAGGGCGGTCACTCCTAAAAAAAACCAAAAAAAACCGGAAGGAGTAGGGGTACTTAAGGTTAGGAAAAAAAACGACGGCCTTTTTTGAATCACCTGGGGGGGGAAAATACTTTTGGTGATCACCTCAACCACCTGGGGGGGGGAAAGTTCGATTAAGGGGTGGTGCCATGAAAAGGGAAAAAAGTAAAAAAGGGGAGTAGGACCACCACCAGTTTCCAATCAAACTGAACGTAATACATGAAAAATAGGGGAGGCAGGGTATCAAGAAGATGAAGAAGAAATGGAACTAGACAAAAACTGAGGCCACATGAAAGGCATGGAAAAGGATGGGGTGAAGAAAACAACCAAGACCCACAATTTGCACTCGTGCTTCCGAAAGCCTTCCAACGGGATCACGAGAATAGATTAAGTTAACGCAACAAAAAAGTGTGTTAACTCTCTCTAAATGACGAAAAACATAAAAAAGCGAGGAAGGTTGTACCACAACAGGAGGAGAGTTATGCAATAAGAGGAAAAGTTGACAAACTACGCGAGGAGCAAGCTTCAAAACGCCATAATGAAAAGGGTGTGGTGACCATGGGGGGAGAAGTTAGGGAAGGTAGCAGCAGTTAGACGAAAGGGCACGTGCCAATTGAGTCGGACCTCGTCAAGGATCAGCCCTTTGTAACTCTGACCTAAAATAAGGTGCTCAAAAAGCAGAGGGCAAAAGTTCAAGGGCAGAACGCAGAAAAAGTGCGGCCGACTATTACGCGAGGATTCTGCTCAACTCAAAAAAGTGATAACTTGGTCGAGTCAACAGAAGATGGGGGAAAAACAAAGAAGCCCAAAGGTCTGAGGGGAAAAACTGAAATGAAAAAAAAAGGAAAGGAAATGGTGAAGAACGAAAAGGGGGCATGGTGGGGACAGGGGGGAAAAAGCTAAAAGCAGAGCAAAGAGTACGTGCAGCCAAAAGGGAAACGTCAGAAAAATGCAGGACAGACTGGGGGGGGAAGGGAAAATGATGGCCGGTAATCTACGATGACAAAGCAAAAGAAACCTTAATGCGTTACTAAAGAAGGGGAACTGAAAAGAATGGGCCTGCCTTAAAAAGAAAGGAGGAGGGGTCAAAGAAGGGCCTAACATATAACTTTCAAATCCCAACAAGAAAAAACCCAACAACCGCTCACATGAAGGCTGTAAGTCCCGCAGCCTGAAGGAACCACGGAAAAAAAAAAAATGGGAGGGGGGTTACGCAAGAATGGTATCGTCGGAACACGGGTTGGGGGGAAAGTAGCTGATAAAAGGAGGGGAGTTTCGTCAAGAAGAAAAGGAGGAAGTCCGGAGGACAGGGGACGGGGGCTAAAGACGAGTAGAGGGGACGCAAGATACCTTGGAAAAAGAAATAGGTGGGTCCGCAAGAGACCCTGTTGAAGGGGAACAGGGGGGGGGGGAAAGGCAATGGCCCCCCCCCAACGTTGGGACCGCTGTTGATAAGGTTTTTTCAAAAGGGGGTTACTCACACTTCAAAAAAGGGAGAAAAGCAGGTGGTGGAAAGACCTAAAAATAAGGCACAAAAGGAGGAGTCGCCAGGGGGGGGGCCAATTTGAAGCCCGTGAAAAAAACAAAACTCACAAAAGGAGGAAGCTATCCCAGATTGATTGAAGGCGACTGCGCGGGGGCCTCATTGGGGGACCGTAAAGAATGAACAGTCAAAAAAGTGTCGGTTCCACCAGGGAACCGGGGGCGTCCAAGGGCCCCACAACGCGTGGGAGGAAAAAGGCAAAAAAGTGAAAAAAGGAAAGGGAAAAAGGAGAAAAATGGAAGCGCGGCCGCAAACTGCCGACGTTTGTACCCCAAATCAAAAATCTCTCCCTGTTGACGAAAAGGAAAAAAAAAAAAAAAAATCGAGAAGAGACATGACCAGACACACCGGCGAAGCACCATACAGAAAGCACGTGACGCCACGGAAAAAATGGGCGGGAAGGGGGGGAAAGAAAGGACCGGACGGGGGGGGGGCTTGAGTATGGGAGGGTAAAGCCCAAGGGGGACTGGGGGTGACGAGAATCGGATTAGTATGTACTTGCTCCGAACAAAGGGTCACCCAGGGAGACAGTACAGAAAAACCTGAAAAAGGGGCGGGTCAAACTTCTTTATCGGAAAAGTCCAAAAAACACAAGTGGCAATCTAGGAGGGAAAAAAAACAAAGTTGCTTGGGAAGGGTATCCCCAAAAAAAAAAAAGAAAGCGGAGATCACCGGGAGAGAGACATGGGGGAAAATGGGAGGAAAAAAAAACGCTTAAAACCGGTCACCAACGTGAGTGGGTCGGTTAAAAAAAGCCACCCTGGCAGGACTGGGTGAGTACACGTCCAAATGGGTATTCACAGGGAGTCCTTTTGTGAAATGGAAAAAACCCTGAAGCTGCAGTGGTTGAACAAAGGAAGGGAGAAAAGGGGGGGAAGGGGGGGGGGGGTTGCTTGAGGCGAAGTTCATCAAAATGCCAGGAGGTTACAAAACAACACCGGGAAGATAGGAAAGAATTGACTAAGGGGACAAAACACCGGACATCTGCCGGGGGCGATAAACTTCCCAGAGGGGAATCAGGGAAAAGGAACAAAGAAACCACTATGGCGAGGGGAGGGGAAAAAAGGGGGGGGAAAAGCAATGGAACGGATGCTAGGACTACAACGAAACCTGGAAAAACGCCCCAACACGAATTAAATATTCTTGTTCTCAATCACATTTATGCTTGGATAGGGCATAAATTCACCGCTGTTGTTAACCTAGCTTTGAAGGGTCGTCAAATTTCACTTTAAAGAAACCTAGCACGTATTCAAAACTTAAGGCCATGTAGAAGAGGGCGGGTCACAAAATTCAATACAAAAAGGGGGGAAAAGGCACAGAGCTTGGGGGGGGCCCTGAGACCAAAAAAAGGGAGGTGGGGAAAAGTGGCACAGGTTGATGTGGATTGGGGGGGAGAATACAAGGGCTCATAAGGCAAATAGGAGCTCGTCCAAGGAAAGAGGAAAGAAAAAAAAAGAAGGAGAGGGGAAGAAAAAAGACTTGGGGCCGGACTTGGGAAACTCGGATGGGGGAAAAATTAAAAAGAACGGGGACCGGGGCTCCAGAGAAAACACCGGTCACTACCAATCAGGTGATATTATAAAACCCCAAAAAACAGCAAGAATCAACTTGAGGAAAAATAGGGACTATGCTGCCGGGCACCTCGGCAACAACAAACTTTAAAAGAGATGATATGAAATAGTCCCACTAAGACATTTATGTGGAAGAGTGACACTGGCGGGTGGCTCCGTAAAAAAGATGGGTACGGGGCTGTGGTGGGGGAATCACGCCATTCTAGGAACAGTTAAAAAAAAAGTTGGGGAAAAAGTAAAAAAACGTGGGAAAGCAATCCAAAAAAGTCTAAAAAAGTTGGGTCAGGCAAAGGATATAAACCGAAAGGGGATGGGGGAGGCAACGAACGCCATTACAAATGGGTCCAAACATCACCAAAGTGCACCGACACGACCAACGGCGAAGAAAAAGGGGTGTCAATGTGGGGGGACAGTCCGCCACGGACAAGGACCAGAGAGTCGAATGATTCAATTGCCTTAAGACAATACGTATTCCGCGCCAGGGATCAATAGAAAAAAAAGAGAGGGGAGGGGGAAAGGGGAACACACAAAGAGCAAAGATTCCACTAAGAAGCCAAAGACCTGCCTCAACGTAGAGCCCTCGAAGCAAGGACCAGGGGGGCACCTTCCCGGCGTCGAATGTTCGGTCACGGCAAAAACCTTGGGGGCCCTCACAAGCATGTTCTTTCCGTCAAGACCATCGAACGGGGAAAAAAGGGAATGGACGATTTGCCGCCGGAAGTTGCACAGCAAAAACACAAGGACAAGGGGGAAAGGGGTTGGAACTAACCATGAATAGGCCTATACTCGCGGATGCAAGGTCAAGGAATCCGAGGAAATTGATGAATCGGGATCACAAAACAAAACGGGGGGGGGGGGGAAAAGAGTAAAAAAAAAAAAATCAGGAGTCAACACGAAAAAAGGAAAAAGTTTAACAAGAAATCATGAAACAAGTGGGGGGGGATCAAGGGGAGGGAAAAGGAAAGAAAAAACCCGGCAGGGTAATTAAATACCCAGGGCTCTAATCCCGACGTACCGGAAAGAGGGGAGGGGGAATAGACCAAGAAGGACCGAACTTGTTGGGGACTGGCGTTAAAAGGTGGGGGGTGTCACCTATCCGAAAGGCCTGGGTCGGAAAAGAGGGAAATACAGGGGATGTAAGAAGAAAGCTGTTCACAAAATAAAGCACAGGAACTACCCATCTCAGTCCAAGGGCAGAAAAAAAAAAAAAAACAATCCTTTGAAGACTCCAAAGAAAAAAAATGAAAGGGGGGGGGGGAAGGGCAAAGACGAAGTATACTGGCTACACGGGGTGTGGGGGAGAGTTATAATATATGGGGTGTCAGGTAAGGACGAATGTTAAAACGGGGAGCACTTGCTGGGGAGCGACAACCGTGGAAAAAAAGAAAAGGAAAGCAGAAGGAAAAAAAACCTCCCGAAAAAGGCAGTGCAAAGACATGGGGTACAACATGAAAAAAAAGGTTTTACTCAAGCCTGGTGAAAAACAGTTAAGACAGTTTCCTCAGTGGGTGGAAAAAAAAAAGAAAATGGGAACAAGAACCCAACTGTTGGGGGCGGAAAAAGGAAAGGCCCCCTGGAAAAAATCCTGTTCAATAGAGTCCAAGCGCGCAGACCAAACAACGAGGAGAAAGGAAAGATAAAAAAAGGAAGGATGGCGAAGGGGGACAAACTAGCTGGGAAAGCAAGTTGGTTACACAGGGGGGGGACGGTAAAAAAGGAGGGGAAGGGAAACCGGATGATACATGCGACAGGGAAGGGTGGTAAAGTGTAATTCCTGGAAAAAACCGCTTGTAAAAAAAAACGGTAAAAGGTTTGAAAAAAAAAGTAATGAACGAAAAAGTAAAAGGGACCAGCATGAACGAGCAAACGGGTGTAGAAAGGGAATGATCAAAGTCAAAAAAACATCGATCAAAAAAGGGGGAACTATAAACTCCAAGATAGCATCGAAACCAGTGTGAAAAAAAAAGTACATCGGTGAGGTGATAAAAAAACAATGGGGGGGAAACAGGGGCTTGAAAGAACCTCTGAGAGACTTGCCGGTTCGTCGGACGATAGGGGGGGAAGGGGGAAATCAAGAAAGACGTGAGTTGAAACATAGACAAAAGAAAAAAGGAAAAAAAAAAGGGGGAGTTGCTAAATCAGTACTTGAATAAAAAAAAATAGACTCATAGGTTCTTGCCAGAGAGGAGGGAAAAAAGAAAATTTGACCCACCCCAGCCGGGAAAAAGGAAGGGAAAAATGGGGGGGGAGGAAAAAAAAGTAACCAAACTTCCCTTCAATCGGGGGGAGTTTCACAAGGGGGCCACCGAGGGGAAAAATGAGGAAGAACATGGTGCCTAAGGGATGGTCAATTTCGAACGGGGGGGAGGAAGGAAACGGAGGAGGGTGTTCAAATGTAGTTAGTTTTGAGTCGAAGAAAGAAAGATTGGAGGGAAAAAAGAAGGGAAGGGGGACAACCACAAAAAAATCACGCAACCGAGAGGATACAGAACGGCAATTGCTAGGCTAGGGGTGGGAAAAAAAATGGAAAAGAGGAGGGCAAATATAAGCAAACGTCATGAAAAATCCAATCCTGGGAATGGGCATATTTCAACACAAAAAAAAAAAAAAAAAACCAACAGTAAGGGGAGGCAAGGGAAAAAGACATGCGTCGGAAGGAGGGCAGACCCAAACGAACTAAATTCCACAACTTTTAAGCGCAAAAAGGGGGCAAAAGAGGGGGAGGTGGAAGCGGGACAAGTAGGATGGGGACAGGAAGGGATAAAAAAGTTGGGTGGGGGCTCAAAAAAGGTCCCCAAAGGAAAAGGGGGGGGAAGTGACGGATAGAATACAGTCCTCATGAAAACTTGAAGGCAGGTACAGGGAGGGAAGTGAGGGTAACAAAAAGGCGGAGGGGAGCCACCAAAAGGGGGGCAGGGGGGACTGGGTAAAAGGTGTTTCAGCAAACGGGCGCAGGAATAAAGAATCGGCTAGGAAAACAGATCCCAAGGGGCGAGTAAAGAAAAGAAAGAAAACGTAATACGCCTTAGGAGCCATAAGTGGTGTTTAACTACTAAAAGTGGAAGTTAAAAAGCAGACAATGCGCTCCGACTCAAACAGCACAACAGAAACCATCGAGAAAAGAGAAAAAATGGTCAGAGGCTCATGCTATCGAAATAGCGGGCGGGAAGCAAAACAAAGATAGTGAAAAAAGGAAAAAGGGGTAGAAGACAGGGAAGTACAGGCGACGGCCCAAGCTTTTTAGTGGATATGAAGGGGTATGATCTCACCGGTTAACACCGTTGAAAAAAAAATACAATTGTCAATTATTTTAAAAAGGATAGGGGGCCCAAGACCGCATTCAAGAAACCGTCTTCAGGAAAAGCGCCAGAAGGGGGGTCGCAGTACTGGGGAAGGAAGGAGCACCAAAAACGAAGAAGTTCTAGCCACTTACTAAAAAACCCAAAGGTTAACAAAAAACTGGGGGGGGGGGTTTGGGGGGGCTACCTAAAAACAAAAAAAGCAGGAAAAATAAGATTCCCGGTTCGTGGAAAAAAAATTAACAAAAGAAGATCTCAAAGGATCTTGAATGACTCAACAAGTTAGGGGAAAAAAAACGCACAAAAAGGGGGGGGAGAAAAACTTAACTGCGAAGTTAAATTGTCGAAAAGATGTCACACAGAAGCCGGAAAACCAATGGGCAGAGCCAAAAAAAACACCTGAACAAAAAAGAAGGGGGGGTGGGGGGACAGTGGAAGGGAAAGATGGTGGAGGGGAAGTAGACATCTTTGATATCACAAAGACGCCCCCAACCTTAAAATAACCAGGGGGTGAAAAATGGAAGGAGGCGAAAAAAGAACCACGGAATGAAAGCGAAAAAGGAAAGGAAAGATGGGAAGGTCAACAACGTACTAATATGGTCACTGTACAGTAATGAAAAACAGAAAAAAAGAAAAAGTAAAGAAAGGAAGAGCAAATGCAGAAAAAAAAAAATAACCTCCCGGTAAAACAAAATACTCATAAATTACACAGAAAAAAGTAAAATGAAAGGCCAGGATCTAGAAACAGAAAAGTGGTTGCTTTTTAAAATCCAGTGATACATGGAGGAAGGGACATCATAAAAAAAAAAAGGCCAGCGCGAAAAATAAAAAAACACCAAATTGCGGGGGGGAGATTGGGGGCAGGTCAGGGAGAGACCCAAGGAAAGCAGCAAATGGGGGGGCGACTCTTGGGACTTGGAACAAAAACAATGATCCATGCACCCAAGGGAGAAAAAAGGACCAATAGCTCAACGGAAGGGGGGGTGGGGAAATCCACGTTTTCTAGGCACACCTAAAGAGCGGGAGAAAAGGTAGCAAAAGAGGGGAAAATGAAGTATAAAAAGCACCCTGGAACAAGGGGGGAGTTGGGAGAAGCCGGAAAGAAAATTTGAGGGAAAAGGAAAATGCTGGCTGGGATTGGGGGGGGGGAAGGACTAACCCAAGAAAGTACAGGGAGGACTTGTTCAAAAAGCGACACAGGGAGGGGAAAAACAAGTTGTTAAAATCCAAAATCTTCAATAACCAAAATTTCAGCAATAAAGGGGGGAAGGGCAAGGGTTAACGAGCCGGGGGACAGCAGGGAAAAAGACGAAGCCGCCTACGGGGGGGGTTCCAACCAGTTCGGAAAAGGTAAAAGGAACTTGGTTTAGTGAAGTGAAAAAAAGGGAAAAAAAGTGGGAGCCTGGGGGAAAAAGTCGGAGTCATCCTGTGTAAGCACGCAAATCACAACCTCTAAACGAAGGGCAAACGAAGGTGGAAGGGAGAAAAACCACAACAAGCGACTAAGGGGGGACTAATTTTCCGTAACCAAGTGTGCTGGGAAAATGGGGGAATCCAAAGTGGGCGTAACCTGGGGAAGAAAAAAAGCCACCGAGGGGAAAAGGAACCGGGGTAAGGGAACAAAGGCTTGGGAGTGAAACCTAACAATGGGAAAAAAGTGAGAAACACCAAAACTTGCAAAGAAAAAAATAGGTCCAAATTTAAATGGCTAAAAAAATACAAAACCGAACACTTGGGGGCGGAAGGTCGGACGAAAATGTCCGAAAGAAAAAAAGAGAAAAACACACGTGACAAAGACTGATTTGGCGGGGGGTATAAAAAAATTGGGGGGGGAAAGGGGGGGGGAGAAATAAGGAAATTTCCAGCCAGGGTAAAAAAAAAAAACTTCATATGTCAGTCAACTGCTGTCTGGGAAAAAAAGGGTAAAGGAACCGGCCGGGATAAAACGAAAAAGCATGGGAAAAAGAAGAAGGGCAGGGAAAGAGTGGAGAACAGTGAACGAAAAACACAGGGGGAGGGGACAATTTGTTTAATCAGGAAAGATACAAGCTTACACCCAACAAAGAAGGGGTTAAAGCAAAAAAAGGATCAAGAGTTCATTCCTGGAGAAAAATTAGTCAAGGGAAATGCGTAGGCAACGAAGGGGGTGGAAAAACACGGACGACCACTGGAGAAGTACGCAATGTCTGAAACCCAGGGACCCCAAGGGTCCGGTCTTCATCCGCCAAAAAACTAATTTTTGACAACCTGGGCCAGAGGGGGGTTAAGAACAAAAAAAAAAAGGAAGACAAGTTGTTGAACAAACAGAAAGGGGGGGATGAACGAGATCGAAAAAAGGGGTACTACGCGCCGGGCTTACCTAAAAAAAATTCAGAGGGGAAGGGGAAGAAAAGAAAAAGAAAAAAACAAGCCGGGCATGGGCAGAATCCCTTAAAATGAACTTCTAATGACGATGATGAAAAAGGACAATGGAAAAAAAAGGGAGATGCAAGAGAGTGGAAAAAGCACGACGGCCAAAACATAAGCAAAAACTGATGAAGGTCGTTAAGAAGAGGACATTCGCGGCAGCATTGGAAAAACTGGATAAGTGATAATGCTCTGTGGGGTTCAAATACTGAAAAACGAAATACTACAATTGGGGGGAGACCAAAGCGGACCCGGGGGGAGACGAACGCAAGGGGGGGGGGGGGGGGGGGTGTGGGAAAAGGGGAGACAAATCGGTCCGCTTCGGTAAAACATCGGTTACTTTTTTGGTTGGGGGAGAGGACGGGGGGGGGTAGTTGGACAAAAAAATGCTGTGCTTGGTATACAAGATGTTATCTACTGGTCAAATCTAGGGGGGGGGAGGTGTCTGTAAAGGAAAAGGATAAATGCAAAGAAAAGAAAGAGGTCGTAAAAGGGATGGGAGGACACGGGGGGGAACGACGAAAAACTTGGAAGGGTTAATTAGAATAATCTCTAACCAAAAAAGAAAAGAGGAAAAGAGAATGTACAGATTCCAAGCACCGGAAAAAGAAGGGGGAACACTATCTATCACCAACCCCAAATAAAACAAGAAGAAAAAACCAAAAGAAGGAGAAGAGCGGGGGGAAGGATCGACGGCCGTTAGTTGAATACAACCCCAGGGGGGGCGGGTAGAAAGGGGGTGAAGGGTGAGGGGGGGTAAAGGCAGAGACAAAAAAAAAATTGACTATTTAACCATTAAAGGGGACCCACCAAAGGGGTGCCAACCTCACAAGGGTTACAGTGGTGGAGGGAAAAAACTGGGAATGGGGAAGGTCAGGGGGGAGAGTAAAAGATGAAAAAAAGGGGATTGAATCTCCTTCATTCAATAGAAGTCACAATAAGGGGGGGGGGGGGGTGTGGGAAAAGGGTTACAGCGCGACAGAACCCTCCGATACCAACTAGTTAACATTCCGAGATTAAGCTCAGGGGGAGTAACTCAAAAAAAAAAAAAGAGGTAACAAGGGGCTCAACATGGAAATGGGTGACCGCAACAAATTACACGAAAAAGATGTATATCCAAACAAAGGGAAACAAGCAGGAGATGAGCCGACTCAAAGCATACAAAATCAGGTGTGGACGTGCTATTTTCGAGAAATCTGGGACAAAGGAAAAAGGGAAGAGGGACCAATGGAAAATGGTAGGCAGAGTCATGTCATTGATCCAGGGGGTTTCTGGGAACGAAAAAAAAGTGGAGGAAAAAGAAACAAGAGGAAAGCACACCTGGTTGGGGAGGGAGGGGGAAACGGACTTCCAGGTGACTGAGTATGGGAACGCGCGGGAGCTGGCTCACGGTCCGGAACCTAATCGGTGTTGAACGCAAAAACTCAAACACACAAATGGGCAGAAGGGGGGGAAAACAACGCCCGACAGACCCAGAGAAGATAAAAGGAATGGTTAACCTTAGGATCCGGAAATGGGGAAAAAGTGGCCAGGGAGACAGCAGTAAGGGATGCCCGGGGAGGGATGTTCAACAACTAGATCACCTGGGGGGAGGGGGAACAGCTGGGGGAAGATGGGGCTGTCAAAGTCCATAGAATCAAAGAAAAAGGGGGGGTTTGGGAGAGAGTTTGTGGAGAGGAAAAAGCTAAGCCTTTTGGAAAAACTGAAACGAGGGGGGGGGAATGAAGAAGGGGAGGAGGGTCAAAATAAACTGACACAACGAAAAATGGCACACAGCAAAACCAAAACCCCTGAAGGTCTTCAGCGGGACCTCCAAGTAGATTGTGTGGAAAAAAAAAGGGTGGGGAGGTGAGGTTTCAACGGCGTACCTGAGGTGACTGCTCGCAATTGTTGCTCGATATAATGTGTTCGTTGAGCCAATCCGAGGGGGGGACGGGGAGGGGGGGGGGACGAAGAAAACAGGGAGGAAAACGGGGGGGTAGAAGTCGGAAAGATTTCAACATTTTGCCCTAAAAGGTCACACTACACGGGTACAGGGGGGGGGAAATCAAGAAAAGTATAAAAAGGAAAGGGAGGAACAATGAGAGCTGGCCGTACCAACCTGACCAGTGAAAAAAATAAGAAAGGAAAAACTGGTGGGGGGGGTACCTAAAAAAAGGGGGAAGGGACCAACGCATTATGTTGGGACAAAGAGGGAGAACAAGTAGACGAAAAAGACACACAAAGGGAGCTGTCTTCTCAGTCACGCGCACTAGTGCCCCCCGACGCTTTGGAAAGGGGGGGGGGGCCGTCAACAAAGTTCTGGATTACGGGGCGCAACGTGGGAGGTGGGTAAAAAAAAAAAAAATCAAAACCCATGAGGGGGCAAAAGTTAAGGGGGGGGGGAAACTCTGTGAAAAACACCGGCTGGTGTACAGTTCACCCCGGAGGAAAAAGTAGGGACAGAAAAAACAAGGTGTTCGGGGGAAAAAAAAGGGGGATGTCTCCAAAGCGCGAAAAGGGGGGGGGTACGCACAGTGATCCGCAGGGGAAGCAAACTTGATCGCCCTTTTGAGGGAAAGCTCACCTCCGAAAGAAACAAAGAGGAAAAAAAAAAGGGGCCCGAAAGGTGCAAGAAAAGCCAGGGTCTTATAAACGCACAAGGGGGTGCCATTGATAAGGATGTATCACTTAGGACAGTCGGACACACAGGTTTCAGTGGCGGAGAGGAAATGTACCTGTTACTCAAAAGGGTGTGCCCACAAAGTAGCTAGAAAAAAATCCAGAGTTTCAGGAAAAAGAACGTTCAAAAAAGGGAAAGAAGGGAAAAAAAAAAAGTTGACACAGGGGACGGGGGACAAACGAAACGAAAAAAACCCATCTTTCCGGGTAAAACAAACCAGAGAAAAGGGGGCTGGAGGGAGAAAATGGTCAGCTCCGCTGAAGTGAAAGTCATGACCTGTCCCCCACCAGGGAAAACTGGTACTGGAAAAAGGGGAGGAAAAGGGAAAATGGATTGGTGTAGAGGGGGGAATTGCAAAGCACTGGCGCTGCACAGGGGTGGTCAAAAAAAAAACAAGGTCAGCCGAGGGATGGTCAAAAAAAAAGGGTGGGAGCCTCAAAAGAGGCTAAAAATACGCTCCCGTGCGGGAAAAAAAAAATTCAGGTACGGGGGCATAACAACAAATTGCATAGAAAAAGAATCAAATGGGGGGAACAAAAGGGACGTCAAGGTAAAAGGGGGGGACAAAATGGTCAACACTCCACTTCCCACGTTCTATCATCGACGAAGAAAGGGAACCAAAACGGAAATGGGAAGAAACAGGGGAGGGAGAGAGATCCAGGAGGCGCGGGGGAAGGGGTACTACAATTGAAGATGTTAAATACCTAACTTAAGGGGTTGGGGGGGGAAAGACAAATGCGGAGAAAAACTCGGGACTCAGTTGGTGAATAACAGTATCAAAAACTCGGGCGAGAAAAGCAAAATATACTAGGAGGGGGGAGGGGGAGGGGGAGGGAGGGAAAACAAGGGAGGGAAGTGGGGAGGGGAAAGGGGCCCGAAGCAGTATCTCAAAGAACTAGTCAGTGAAGCCCTGACCTGGAAGGACAGAACATGAAAGGGAAGGAAGCACAGAACTGTACGGTGGGGGGGGAACGACTCCAAACTTTTTAATTAAATTGTTGGGCTCGTCCACAACGAAAAGAAGAAAGAAGAAAAAAGGGCGGACCAAAAGTAAAAAATAAAGCTCCCGTCGAAATTGACTAAAGGCCCGAGAAAAAGGGAAGGAAACACAAGAGAGGGGGGGAAGAAGATAGAACGGACTGGGAGGGACAAGCGACGGCCAGCCATTGTTTGGAATGGTGGTGTAATCAATTTAGAGGGGGGGGGCTCTGTAAGAGGGGGTTAAGTGGGGGGGAAGGAAACGAAGGGGAGAAAAAAAATGGGTGTGACCTGAATACCAAATGCAAAACACGGTGAAGGATTAAACCACTTGCGCAAATGACTCCAAAAAAAAGGAGGGTTCGGACGAAAAAAAGGAAAAGGGTACAGGGGTAGGAAGGAAGACTAAGAGAGGAAAAAGAAAAAAGGGAGGGGACAGGCCGCAAATTCCAAAAAAAGTTCCCCATAGGGGGGGAAGTCCAGTCTCAGAGAAGTCAAGTTTGGAGGAAAAGGGACAGGAAAAAAGGGCGAAATTCACGCAGTTACTCATTCAGCAATTGGAAAAAAAGATAAAACGAATCTGGGAAACAAAAAAAAAGGGGGTGCACTGCCCAAATAAAAGGGCAGTTTCCCTCGAAAAACCGAAAACGTTGGAAAAAGTTCCCTGGGAGGGGGGATGTGAGAGGGAGAAGAGGTTGAAAAAGGAAGAATGACAGAGGGGGGACAAGGTGACCCCAGTTCAATAAGTATAAGCCCCTTGTGGGCCTGTGAAGAATGGGATGCAGCGGGGGGGAGGGAGAGCAAAGGGAAAAAGAGATGGTGACGGTCAGTGAACCTCGAACAGCCAGTCGGGGAAAAGTAAGCGGACGGGGGGCACTGGGGGAGACACTCAGAAGGGTAAGAAGGGTGGGGAAACGGCCAACACTACCGGGGTACCTTCTGGGAAACGTAAAAGAAGTCTGAGGCGGAGAAAGAAAGGGCCGGGGGAAAAAAGAGTTGGACCCCAGGTGGAAAAGCTGTGTAAAGGGTAATAAAAGCGGGCTTCCAGGAAAAGGGTACAAACCAAAGGAGAGTAACGGCAGGAAAAAGCCCGGGTGGAAAGGGGGCTAACCGAAAAGAAAAAAGAGGAACCATCAAGCAAAAATTGTTCACGGAAAGAAAAAAACGGCCCACCCACAAAATGAAAAAAAGAAAAGGTTCTGAAGGGAAAAAACAATAGCGCTCAAAAAGTGCAAAGGTATTCTAAGATCAACCGCAAGACTCAAAAAACAGTGGAAGGGGAGCAGGGACAAAGATACAAAGCAGCAAAAATTGGGGGTGGTTGTGTTGTGGGTGTGTGGGGGGGGGGGGGGGGGGGGGGGAAGAACTGGGGGGAAAAAAAAAAAGGGAGCCGCCGAACCGGGGAAGGAAGAGAGGTGGTTGATGCATGGGGGGAGACTATTTGTTCATTCTAACACCACACAAAGGGGTGAACTCTGAGGTTGGGGTGGAAGCTGGGGGGGGGGGGGAAGGGGAGAGGAGGGTGGGGGGGCGGGTGCATGCAGACAGAAGGGTCTTGATGGAGGTTGCGAAAGGGAGGAGGGGGACGGGGGGGGGGGGTAGAGGGGGGGGGGGGGGGGGGGGGGGGGCGGGGGGGGGGGAAAAGACACCTTTTTTTCCTCAAGAAAAGACAGGGGATCATGGGGGGGGACACAGCAAAAAGGGGTGACACTTTGGAATCTGGTCCAGCCACTTTAAAGAGGAGTACATAACTTTCGTCGTCCGGTCTCAATTTTGGTTGACACGCGCCACCTACAAAGGCCGGGATGCGGGTACACGAAGGGGGTGATAACAGTGATGGTAGGGGGGGGGGAGTAGCAGAGGAACATAGCCGGTGTGGGGGGACGCGTAGAAAGATGCACAACGGGGGGATAATATGAGTCACAAAAGGCCCGGATGTTAGGAGGGGTGTGGGAACCCTGTTTCGCAAACACGCGATCGAACTGGGGGGACCTAATCCTGCCAGATAAAAGACGGAAAGGCAGGAGGAGAGAGAAAAAAAAAAAACGAAGAGGGGGGAGGAAAGAGGGAGAGGGAAATATTAGACAACCAAAGGCGGAAATCGCATTTGGACTTCCGTCATGAAAATTCGGAAAAAAGGGGGCAGGTAACAAGGCAAAGAAGGGTGAACCATCGGGAAAGGAAGGGATAAGCAGTTGACACCCAAACGTCCCCATGCCAATCTTGCAGTGTCGGAAAAAAGTCCGGAAGGAAAAAAACACGGGACCAATGGGAGAAAAAAACAAAAAGGGTCAAAAAAAAAAAAGGAAAGAGCAAAGTGGGCCGCTAAGAACACATAAAGAAAGTATGACGATCCCCATAGAAAACCAAAAAGGTACAATTGAAAAGACCAAGGTAGGGGAGAAACAAACGGGGGGGGGTGACCAAAAGGGGGTGAGAAAATAAATGTCCGGCTGCAAAAAAGGAATACCATTTAAAAGAGCGGCCATTAGGATCGTTGCTGTACGAGGAAAAGGGGTCCTTAAAAAAAGAAGGACGGGTGATTGAAAATACCGCTAGGTACAGGGGCACGAAAGGCGTTCTGTCAGGATGAAGATGACCAACGTCCAAAAGGGGAGAAAGCACCTGGTTGTAAAGTTTGTAAGGGCACGGAAGAGGCCAGCCCATTAAACAAAGAGAAAACCGGACGACCATGAAAATTGGAAAGGCATTCCGTACAAAGGTGAAGGCTTCAATAAAAGGGGGAACCCCCAAAGGGGGCGGAACACTGAGATATCCCCATTTCTAAGGATTGACTTCGCGGCAGACGGCGCTGTACATTTCAAAAGGGGAGGTGGGTGAGGGGGGAAAGAGAAGGGGGACATAAAGGAGGTCTAACGAGGAAAGCAACCCAAAGCTCATGAGAGTAGACGGGGGAATGGAAAAAGAAGGGGGAAAAAAAGAGGAGGGCCGGGAAACAACCGTTCATACAATATCAAACAAGTTAAAAACAGGGACTACCGAAAGGGGAAAAAGACCAAAGTGCAAAAGAAAAGCTTGACAGTAGAGGAAACACGACAATCCCGAGAGGGGCCAGTTCCCATTACTTCTTGACAAGACCTAGAGGGGGAATTGGGAATGGGGGAGGAAAAAAAAGAGTGCATGAGCGTTGGTAAAATAACGTGCGCGCACCTTCTACTCACTTCATCGTGGGGTGAGGAAAGGGGAAAAGAAAGCAAAGGCAGAAATACCGGAAAACGGGATACCGCACCGCACCAAAAAGGGGGGAACAGGATGCGGAAAACATTTTTCGCGGTAGGTACTCCACCCACCCTAGCCTGCACGTTAGGCTCGCAAAGAGGAGGGATAAAAAAATCCCAGGACAGTCCTAAATACCACGGAGTCGATTCCTGACCCTGAAAAAATTTCCACCCTCGAAGTCGTCACAAGAAAATTGGAGCAAGAAAGGGAGGGGGGGGAAAACTAACACAAGGGGGGAAACGGTGGGGGGGTTAAGGGAACAATGTCCTCCTCCTAAGCAACGCCGGGGGGAAGAATGCACCAGACAGGGGGAAAAGCAACAACAAGAAAAAGAAAGCTTCAAAGTCGTTGACTAGTAAAAAAAACCTAGTCTCAACAACAAAAAAGATGTCAGGGAGAGCTAGAGCAAGAGGAAGGGGGGATTTTTAAGGGGGAAAAAAAAAAAAAAGCACTGACGCGGTGAAGTACCCAATGGGTCGTTTTGGAAGGCGAGCCAATTGTCACATGAAAAGGGAGTGTGGAAAAACACAAAAAGGGGACCGGGGACATCAAAGTCCCCGGCGGAAAAAACGACTACCTATGTGGTTGGGTTGCGGAAAACGACCAAGGGGAGGGGGGGGGGGGGGGGGGGGAATCGAAAAGCTGATAGAAATAGATGGGAAAAAAAACAATATGCCAAGGTGGCCGAAAACACATTGGGGTGGGCAAGAAGAACGAAAAAACGACCTCAGGAAAAAGGTCCCGCAACAATGAAAACGTAGAGGGTGCTCAATACACTAGGAAGAAACACTTTGTCAGAGGGGAAGGGCACGGAACAGTGGGGGAAAAAAAACGGGGGGGGGGGTAAATCGGAAAATTTATGAATCGATCAACTAAATTCAAGAGGCAGTTGGACGAGTGGGAACATCCACACATCAAAAACTTGGGGAAGGGACTGGAAGGGGAAGGGGGAGGTTAGGGAGTCAGGCCTTTTCCCAACGATGCACGTGCCATGACACATATCCAGTAGACAGGTGGAAAGGGGGAGGAGGGAACGGAAGAAACGCACGAAAAACAATTCGAAAAAACACGACCGGGTCCAGTTTTTTGCTTAAAAAACTTCATAGAGAGGGTGCGGACCTAAAAAAAAAAAGAACAATCGGAGAAAAAGAGGGAGTGAACTAGGGAACCTCAACTTGGCCTGTGGTGGCACAAAAAAAAAAAATCCTGAAAGAGAAAGGAAGGAAGGCCGGGCAACGCAACCGGGAGAAAAAAAAGGCAGTGAAACCAAGTGGAAAAGTTTCTTGTGTGAACATTCCGTGCATAACTGGGAAGTAACAAGGGGCAAGAACAGCACACACCAAAAGGTACCGACTTGGGGAAGAGTTTACTTGCCACTGGTCCGAATGGAAAGCGAAAACTGGTGGAACTGGGGGGGGGGGAGGGAAATCCAAAAGGCACGAAAAAAAAAAAAAAGGTGTAGGGCAATGAAAGAAAGCACGGGCGAGGATCATTGTAAAAATCAACGCACCTACAGGGCGGTAAAAACAAAAGGTTAAGGAGGAAGGGAAATTAAAAGTAAGAGCAAAATTGGCGTTTTGGGAGGACAAAGGAATAGATTTGACAGCTAAAGTTGTGCGATGCGGGACTTATATGGATGTTTGGCCGGCGAGAAAAGGGGAAAAAATCCGAGGGGAAACTTGCAGTGAGCATAAAAGGAGTGTCGCGGAAGCGAGATGACAATGTGCCTCCGAAAAAATCGAGTAAGTAGGGACGGGAATAAAGAAAGGTGAAAAAAAAAGGTGGGAAGAGGCTTTAAGCAATCAGAATGGCCCGCACACTGGCCATTGAAAACCTAACCAAAAGGGGTTTTTGGGGGTCCCCAAAAGGGAGAAGAAGGAAAAAGCGAAAGGAAAAAAGGGGGGATGAGAATCGAAAACAAACAACAGGGGAGGAGAAAGAAAGAGAAAAATGAACGGGCAAAGAACTGTTGCACAGGTACTCTGTCGTAGTTCAAAAAAGGGAGGTACTGTGAAAAAAGGAAAAGGGGGTGAGGGAAAAAAAAAAAAAAGTCAAAAAAGAAGAAAAAAAATGGGGGGTTCACTCTCCCACAGACTGGAAATTCTCACAACGAAAAACATTTGGAAAACCATAGGGGGACGAGGGGGAATCAGGAAAGTGAACGATCAAAAGGGGGGGGGGCGGCACCAGAAACGAAAAGGCCCCTATCTAGATAAAGAAAAGGAGGAGAAGAAGAGGAAAAAAAACCCCAGGGGGGGAAAGAAAGTGAATAATAAAAGGTATAACAAATGGGTTCCCACCAAAGGGGAGATCCTTTGAACGAAAAAAAGTCAGTAGATAAAGAAAAGGGAAAAAGGGGAGGAGGGGCAAGGGGCGAAAGAGAAAAGAAGTGGACTTCTAACCTTTTACACTCATCGCGTTCAGGGTAAGGGGGCAACGGCCCGGGACTAGACGTCTTGTTCAGGGAGGGAGAAAAAAAGAAACATGGGCACCCCAAAAGGAAGGAGCAGTAAACACCTCTTGACTTTCACTCGGAAAATCGATGAAAAAACAAGGTAAGCCGAAAGCCTGTTCAAAAGGGGGGAGGAAGAAATCAATGAAAAAAAAAAGGGACACGTACAGGCACCCGAACGGTCCCCAAACTGAAATCATGAAATAACGGGACCATTGGAGCCATGCCAGTTGAGCTCAAGGGGAGGAACTGCGCTGAGAGTTGGTGTGGGGGGGGTGAAAACTTTTTTTGGTCTGAAAGAACATTCGGGGAGGGGAAAGAGAGAAAGAGCGGAAAAAATACTAGACATGTAATCAGAGGTACGACCGGAAACCTCATTGCTGGCTATAATGGGAATCAGGGAAGAAGCACATGGGGAAAACTGCCTGAACGAGATCTGAGACAATGTAAATCTCAACACGGGTAACCGAGCAAGAAGCAAAGGGAAATAAAAAAGGGAGGGATCATTACTGACAAGGCTAAAGTCCGTCTCAGCATTTGTTTCTCATCATCTGGGGAAAAAATTAAACGTTGAGAGAGGGGGGGGGGATTAAAATGGGGGGGGGGAGCACAAGGAAGACCAAGAGTGTTTAGGAAATAATAAAAACAAGAACTACCTCCATTTACGGCCGCCAGTGACGGGGATTCGAGAGGGGGTGAGGCGGTATAGCAACGTTGATTGACTGTTATCCAGTTTTTCATACTGCGGGTATCCTAGACCCTCGCCCTTAAGGGGAGATCATCCAAAAAAGGGGGGAATTCAAATGAAGAAAGGGGAAAAAAACAAATGCAAGGGCGGGCAAGCTTATTTGGCGACAGTTGCTCCTTCAACTGGGCAGTAAAAGAAAGAAAAGCCTAAAGGGAAAAAAACAGACCCAGCGAAGCACCGCCTGGGTAGACTAAAACAGCAAGGCCGTGCGGTGGGGAGGGGGGGGAAGAAGGTCATCTGAGGGAAATCAAGTCACAAGCACCGGAATGGATACACGGAGTCAAGAAGAAAGGGAAGGACGGGTGGAAAAGGGGGGGGGAAAAAGCTGGACGCCGGGGCGGGGAAAAACCTAATCAACGAATGGGGCTGCTGTCTAAAGCGAATAAACGGGGGAAAGGGAAACAGTCAAAGGAGTAGAAACTGCAGCCTCCAAGTGCGCTGCAAGGGACCTCGGGGAAATGTTCGATCAAGCATGAGAGAGGGGGGAGAAGGGACACTAGGAAGGAACGCCAGTGACAAAAAAGAAAAGAAGTTCACAAGGTGGGTGGTGCAATCGAACAAAAAAGGGAAACATAGTCAGGGGTCCAAGGGGTACAGGACCGAAAGAGGGAGAAAAGAAAGAGGAAGGAAAGTTGCTCAACACAAAAGGACGTTCTCAGACCACAGAAGCGGGGAAGGGTCGTGAAAAAAGACTTTGCAGAGTGACACTGCGGGGTAAAAGGGAAAAAAAGGCTCTAAAAAAGGAAAAAGAAGCAGAAATGTGGGGAATTTGGGGTCGATGAGGGGAGGCGCAGTGACGACATCAGAGGGGAAAATTTGACAAATCCAAAATCCCTCCAGGGGGGTCAAAAGGGGGGGAAAGGGACGGGAGGAAAGGAATAAAGGGGGGGCACCGGCACTCAACTGTGAGTCGGGAGCCGAAAGAACGGTCTATTCGCGCGAGCAGCTAACCAAGAAAGAGGAAAGAAAAGTCAGGGAAGAAAAAAAAAGCAGAGAAGACCTCCCACAATTGACCTGAGTTTTACAAAAAAAATCAACTCCCCGGGGAAGGGGGAAAAAAATTACCCGAAGAAAAATTCAAGAAAAGGGGGGGAAAAAAAAAAAAGAGTCAAGTGAGTGGGACAAGTCGATAACCTGGAATACACATCATCGCTCGACGTGCTTAGGAAGGGGGGAAAAGAGGGAGGGGGGGAAGGTTATCTTGACAAGCACAAACGGGGAGCATGGTCTTGCTGCAAAAAACAGCTGGAAAAACCTTCCAGGGAGCCTGAACCACGAAAGGGCAAAAAGAGGGGAAAGGAGGGGAAGGATGAAGAAGAGAAGATCAGGGGACAGCACGCACGCAAGACCCTACAAAGGGAGAGACAAGTAAAATTCACCTGAAAAGAGAAAAAAGGGGGGGTTAAAAAACAAAAAGGGGAGGGTTAGTCCAACGGGGGGAAAGGACAAAATAAAGGGGGGGGGTTCAGGCCGGATATGTGCAGATGGTCTGCAAGAGATCCAAAAACGTGGCAAGGGGGTAGGAGAAAAGGGAAATACAACCGTGAGAGGGACAGGCAAAAGTACTCTCAACCGAACCTATGGTTTCAGGACATACCACTAAAAAACTAAATCTTAGGAAAGGGAAAAAAGGCAAAGAGGGAAAAGCGGGATCCAAGAATGGAACGCAAACAGGAAAGAGAAAAGTAAACCATAACGGTGTTGAAGTGAAATAGTCCCAACGCGAGTTCGCAATTTGTTACCCAAGCATCGCCAGGGGGACCAAAGAGAAGGAAAAAAGCGAACGGGAGGGAAGGGAACAAAGCCGAAG
>Ga0179593_1724683_pt1 | contig 31779 bp, 40 predicted proteins | sample CZODoug2_1_08_16_FD_185931 | JGI IMG/M metagenome (GOLD analysis project Ga0179593, IMG submission 185931) | Vadose zone soil fungal communities from Angelo Coast Range Reserve, California, USA - CZODoug2_1_08_16fungal (PacBio error correction) | ecosystem: Environmental > Terrestrial > Soil >...
GAAAAATTACTCCAGGTCGCCGAAGAAGTAGAAGAGGGGGAGGGGGGCGAAGACTCAAAAGGATGAACAATAAAAGGTTGAGAAAGAAAAGTATTAATTCCTGCCACACACTCAAGGATTGCAGGAGGGATAAAAAAGGGGGGGGTATTGGGGGGGGGCTAGCACTCTTGGGGATCATGGGAGGAGTGGGGAGATCTTGCTAGGCTGGGGAGGGAGCGCATTCGTCAGGAAAAAAACGAAAAAATTCAGAAAACGCTTGAAAACGTCAGGCGAGTGTGGTGTCGTTCAGGGAGTGGATTGGGAAAGAGTTTTTTGAAGAAGAAACGGAGTGGAAAAGTTTGGAAGACCTTTAATTCATCGGGGGAAAAAAAAGCCCGCCGGGTATGGGGGAGGGGGGGGGGGGTACTGCTAGAGAGAGGGGGGTCAAACTAGGCAAATCCCAGAGAAGCACCAAAAAGGAACTGGTGTAGTAGGAAAAGAAGGGGAGGGAATCTCTCTGGGTCGGTGTCAACTCGCTAAAAGGGTGGCGAGACGAAGGAATCTAGTTGCCAATAAAAAACCACAACCTGCCAAGATTGGGCGTATGCAGGCGTCCGGAGAGAAAAGAAAAGCCCAGAAGAAGGGGCTTTGAGGGGCAAAAGAAATTGATTTCTAAGACGCTGCAGTCAAAGGACAAAGCGCGGAGAAAAAGAAAACTATAAGACGAAAAACCCAAAAACCGACTTAAATGTAGGGATGTGGTAAACAGGGGTATTAGTGGGGACACAAAGGGCCTCGGGGGACGCTCTGACGAGCTCAATCCTGATCCCACCGAACCCGTACCGGGGCCGGACCACTCCCCCTCACTGATGCCTGTACCCGACAAAACGAAGAAATCCGCAACAACCACCGCCTGTATTAAAGATGAACCCTGAAACCACAAAACCACACCAAAAAAATGAAATGCTTCCAATTCAGGGTTTATATCAGAAATCTGAAGCCGTCAAACTTGGAGAACAACACCATTCAAAAAAAAAAAAATCTGAAAGGAAAGAGGCAGATTAAGTTTAAAACTCTTCCCGATGTATCGGAAGAGAGGGAATTAAAAAAAGTTTCGGCACTCAACCGGACCTCGCAAGGCAAACAACGGGTTTCGTCTAAAAGATCACCATAAAAACTTCGTAGTCACTCGGCATTTTAGGATCGTCGGCTGAGGGTTTTCCAGCCTCAAACTGGTGAAAGGGATCACCTTCTTTTTCAACCAAAAAGGGAAAATCAAGTCTTCGAGACGGATAGGACCCAAAGAGGGGGGTTGACGGCGACCTCGGACACCGAAAAATCTTTCAGAATTCGTATAAGAAAGAAGGGACCAAACCGTCCTTTTCAACTCGGTCAAGGTCTCCTGTGTTCACGAAAGAGACTTGACATTAAGAAGCTGGGAAAACGGGGGTATAAAAAAAAAACCCGAACGTGGGGAAAAGAGCGCTCGGGGAGTGCAACAAAGAGTTCCGGAGTCGGGCAGGTCATGAAATATCCGTGTTTGGGCCAGGGGGGACCTCACGATATGAGAGCAGAAAGGGAAACGAGAAGAGACGCGCACAGACCCCATGGGGAAACTATCAGATCAGGAAGGCGTTGATAGCGCGAAGTAAAAAGTGACGGGGGGCTGTTGTGGCCAGAGGGATCTCAACCAAAGTTACACAAAAAATGGGGGATTCTGGCGCAAAAACGATAAGTTTGGCGCGGGGGTAAACCAGAATAAAAAGGGTCAACAATTGCGATCGGGGTCGGGAGCTCGTAGTAAAAGTAGCCGGTTACAAAAATGGAATGTGGGATATCAGGGCGTTACTATAGGTCAGCAAAACCGAGAGCAGAGGGGCCAGGATCCCTGCAACTCAAAGTACGCGTAGGACAGAATTGGAGATAGGGCTGGGCCGCCTTTCTCACTAATGATGAATACTCTAGGAAGGACAAAAAAAAGGTCGGAGGATCGAGCTTGCCGTGAAGAAAACAGAACCAAGGGGCCTCGGGTAGGGACCTCGTCTTTGGTCCGATGAAGACCGGAGTTAAGGTATTCTGTAAAAAGTAATGGTTGGAACCTTTTGGAAAAAAATACAGGAAAGGGGGACAAGTTGTGAGGCGAAGAAAATGAACGAGCAATAACAAAAAAGACACCAAAAAGGGAGGAAACGGGAAAAAAGGGTATTAGCAATCGTGAAATTGATCTTCGCGGGGCTATCACCGAAAATTAGTTGAATGAAAAAAAAAAAAGGGCTAGGTTCACGAGCAGAACGGAAACGTGCCAGCAACGAAAAACGCGCGGCAGGAACAAAAAAAATGAACGGCGGTGGCGCACCAATCTGGGAATCCCGAGGAAAATTGGGAGATTAAAGGGGCTGGGTTAAGGTGAGGGTCACTGTGAAAAGGGGTTGCGCGCACTAACTTGGAGAGGTCCGCTAAACCCTCATAGTCAGGGGTTGGGGGGGGGGGAAGACAACTTTTACATCAAAGGGGGGAAAATCCGGGGTTTCGCTGTGTACAGAAAATTCTGATGGGTAAGAAAAGAGAAATTAAAAAGCTAGGGGGGGGTGCGGGGGGGGGGTGTAGGGATTATGGGGTTAAAAGGACGAAATATTATCGGGCGGTTCCGGAAAGGAAAAGGGGGAGTTCTTGGGGGGGGGTCAAGAGACCCTCAAAGAGGAAACAGGGAATGAGGGGGCGAGTATTCTGAGGTCAAAACTAAAGGAAGGGGCTTTTGAAGGCCATGGGTGAAACTTCGATATTTAGAGGTGAAGGCAATCTAAAAAAAAAAGACTAATTGACGAGCACAATTTATAAAGAACTTCACTTGATAGGGAAAGGACATGATCTGCACATAAAGGGGGGGGCATCGCCGGGAAGAACGACAAGCGCGAAGGGCCCATTGGGGTCGAGCGGGCGGGGGGTGGCCAAGTGGAGAAGAGATGAGGAAAAGAAGATTCGCAATTAAGTGCGCACGGCAGCATATCGAAGGGGGGGTTGAGGGTGAAAAAACAACTTGGGCTGGGAGGAGAAAGAGGGAGGGAGCGAAAATGGGTGGGGAAAACGTGGAAGAGAGGGGGAAAAAGAAACAGGAATGGGCTTTTAAGCAGGTCATACCCCGGAGAAGCGCGATAGAAAAAACTGTCGAAGAGAAGAAAGGTGTGGGGGGGGGGGGGGGGGTGGGGGGGTAACTGAAAGTGGCAGGGAAATAATGGCAAAAGAATGGGGTAAAGAGGGAGAGAAATTTGGAAGCGGGGACAGAGGGGAGATGGAAAAAAGTGAAATAGGAGCAGGGAGGATAGGAGCGTGAGAGAGGAGGAGGTAGAGCGGTGGAAGATGTAGAAGAGAGGAGCAAAGGATAGAGAGGGGTGAGAAAGGAAGACGGGGGGACAGGGGGGGGGGAAAGAAGAAAGTGGGAAAGGAACAGGCGGAAGCGTGGATAAAGGAAATAGAAACGGAAGATGAAAGAAAGCAGGGAGCCGAGAAGAGGAGAGGAATAGGAGCGGCGCAGAGAAGGGTGTATAGGGGGAAAGAGATGAGTCGGAGGGAAGAGAGGAAGGGTAAAAAATAGAGAGAGCGAAGGAACTGAAAAGGAGGAGTAGGGAAAGGGTTAGAAGGGATGGGATAAAGCAAAAGAAGAAAGAGGGAGGGAGAGGGAAAAAAAGTTAGAGAAGTAAGCAAGTGAAGAAGGGAAAGCGAGGGAGGAGAAGGGTAAAAAAATAAATAGGAGCGCGGGGGAAAGAAAAAAGAAGCGGGAGGGGGCGAAACTAGAGGGCGTCGTGGCAAGGCGGGGAGAGGGAGGGGGAAGAAAAAAAGGGATCCCAGAGGGGCGAGAAAAAAGGGTGGTGAGCAAGCATTAGAAAGGTACGGGGAGGATGGGAAAGGTAAGAGGGAGGGAAAGGAGACTAAGGGGAGGAGAATGGGTAGAAGAGGGAAGATTAAAAGGAAGGGGAATCAGGAGGGAAGAGAGCAGAGGAGAGCGAGTAGGAGGATAAGGGTAGAAGAGACGGAAAAACGAGAGGGGAATGGTCGTGCTGGGACGGGAAAGGGGGGGGATGTTCTGTTGAAAACGAAATACCTTCTTTGGAGGGAGGAGGCAGAAAAAAGTAGGTCTACAAATTAAAAGACGGGAGAGGGGGAAGAAGGAATGTTTACGTCCAGAGTGGGGGATAAAAACTGTACTTTCTCTGGGGAAATTGCAATGTGTTTCTTAGGTCGTCAGGGGGCGGGGGGAGAATAACACGCAAGGGGTTTGTGGGGTGGGGGGACCGACGAGAAGAGAAATCATTCTGAGGGGGAAGGGGGTGATGCGATGTTGTTACGGCTGGGACCGGATCAGGTGGTTTGAATAGGAGGTAAGGGGGGGGGCGAAGGATCTTACCAAGCTCACCGGTGATAAAACAGGAGAAACATCAAGGAGCCCTGGGGATCGAGTTCGGGAAATTGGGGATGCTAAAGGTTTAAGGGGGATCGGCAGCTCGCAGGGGGGGCACCGAGATGGGGTCGAAATCAAGGTCTTCTTGGTTGTCAGCAAGGAAGAAAAAAAAAAAAAAAAAAAAAAAAAAAAAAAAAAAAAAAAAAAAAAAAAAAAAAAAAAAAAAAAAAAAAAAAAAAAAAAAAAAAAAAAAAAAAAAAAAAAAAAAAAAAAAAAAAAAAAAAAAAAAAAAAAAAAAAAAAAAAAAAAAAAGAAAAAAAAAGAAAAAAAAAAAAAAAAAAAAAACAAAAAAAAAAAAAAGAACGAAAACCAAACAACAAAAACACCACCATCCAAACCTATACAAAAAAACGAAAAAACCACAAAATCCTCCCATAGTGATTCTTCTTTTGACGAACTCTCAGTTGCTAAGGAGGCTTTAAAAAGACTTCAAGACAACGGGCGAGTTGTGTTTTTCTTTGAGGAGGGTTGTGCAAATACTTCTCTACACTAACTTAGTCAGGAGGGGTCTCGAAATCGGGAAAAAAAACCGACAAGTCGAAGGGGGGGGAAACCTGACTATTATTCTGCTGGGGGAATACGACATCGTAAGACACGGCACGTGCGAAACGCGCAAAAAAATTAAACCAAAAAGTGCGGCGGAAAGGGCATACATGAAATGCCCGTAAGAAGGAGGAAAATCTGAACAGAAGCCAAAAAAAAAAAAATCGGGGGGGGGAAAAGTGACTAAGGAGGAGTACCTCGGTTAAAAGAAAGAATTAAAAAAAACAGCAGAGGGGGGAGTCGTTGCCTTCAGAGCTGGACTTCTGCAGACCGGGGTTTGGGGAGGGAAGGGGACTGGGGGGAAAGATCTCTGAAAGAACCATCTACTACAGGGGGGTAAGCGCCTTCTATCCCAAGTGATATAAAATAGAAAAATGTACGAGGTGTTGAAGAAGAAAAGTGGCGAAAAAAGGGGTTTCGATCGGGGTGAGTTTACTAGCGTCGCTGGAAGGAGTAAAAAAAGCTCGTGGGGAGGGCGAAGTCGGGGAGCAAAAAAAACAAAAAAAGGAAAGAGAAGGAGGAATCTTCAATTGGAGGGAGAAGAAAAACAGATCTTTTATAATAAAGAGCGAAGTGGATACAGACAAAAAGAGGACAAGGGGGAGCAAGCAAAACAGGCAACAAAGGATTGGGGCAGCCAAGAAGTCCGAGGGGGGGGGGCGATCACTCTTGGAAAAGTTTTTTTTTCAACCCCAAACAAAAGGGGGAAGCATCAGGAAAACGACCTAGAAGGAAAAGGATTGCCATTTATAAAGAGATGCTGCATCGAGAGATGAAGTGCAACAAAACTTTAACTGGGGGGTGAGCCTAGGGGACATTCTAAAAGAAAGGAGATCCGGATTGGCAAGATTTTGGATATCGAGAAGGGGAATGAAAGACGTGTTTAGCAAACGAAAAAAGGGATTTCTCATCAAAAAAAAAAGTTTGGTGTAGCGCTAAAAGAAGATTGGCGAAATTGAACAATGCAAAATCCCAGGAATTAAGTCGTACCCCGTCGGTCATATTCCATGGAGCTTCGCGTGTCGGGGGGCAAAGAGGCGGAACGGTGCACTCTACGAAGAAGGTCAGGGGCCGTAGTTGGGGAAACACATCAACTCGCACAAACCCACCACCGCCCCCGCTTTCTGAGGAGAGTATTCAACGTCTTACAGAATCCTATAAGAAATAAGGCGTCAAAAATAAGGACGACCGTTTGTTATGGGAAGCTACAAAATAAGAAAAAGCTTCATGGGTGGGCGAAAAAAACTCACAGAAACTGAGGTTTTTACCAGGGGGGCGCTCTTTGAAAGAGTCTAAAAGTCCCAAAAAATCATAGTCAGCGACCAACCAAAAGAAAGAAAAATCAGTCACCCTTACTGAACAGGGCTCAATAAAACGGGGTTATTGGTTAAACCTGGTTTATGTACGCACACAGGGTTGAAATCAAGCCAGAAAAAGGAAAGAAAAAGGAATGACGCCACTCCACAATGAATCCCTGCCACCTCTGGCACTCAAGGAAAACAGGAACACATCCTCCCCCAGAAAGGGGAAACCCGCCACCAAAAGCCTCTTTACTAACGATCCTATTCAAGTGTTCTTCGGACCAGTTCGTCCCCCGACACGCCGTAAAAAGGGAAGAAGGAAAAACTCTTCCGGGAAGTAAATGGTTTGTTCCTTTGTAGGAAAGCCCGCCTTCTTAAAGGTAAGGGTAAGTCACAACCAAAAAATCGACGTAAAGCGTCACAGCAAGGGGGAAAGATACCGTAAGGGTTAAAGGTCGAGACATTAATGAGAGACCACCATGGGAAACATGGAAAAAGAGGACAAGCCAAAACGAAGTTTCCGTAGAAGAGAACGCCAGAAAAATTCTTCCCCAGATCCACCATAAGAAAAGTATTGGATCTTCCGGGGAGTCGAATGTAAAGTTTATTAGAAAGAAACGGGGGTAGCGGTGAGAGAAGGGGAGTTTGGGGGGGTCCATAAAACCCACGTGGGGAAACACCAGGAGAGTGGAGCAAACACTAGACAGGGTGTTAGTGCTAACTACTACAAAAAAACAGAAAAAGGAGATCTGGGATGAAAAAGGGGGGGGACAAGACTTCACAGGCGAACGAGTCATCTCCTACGCAAATCCGCGTGACGTAGGCAAAAAGTTCGAACCAAAAGAATGAGAAAACCCAATGGACCACCTCGGGCAAAGGGGGCGTTGACACACCGGTCAGGGAGAGCAGAAAACTAGATGGGGTGAGAACATTTGGGGGGAAACGGGGGCTATAAGAAATTATCTTCTGTTAAAAGCCGCGAATATCAACAGGCAATAGCTCGGAATTACAAAGTGGAAAAAACTAAAGAAAACAGTAAGAGCGAGGCATGGACGTCATATCGAAGGACCGTTGGAACGCGTTGGGCGGTGTCAGAGGGGGGGGGAGCCCACGAAAGGGGACCCAAGAAAAGTGTGACCGGAGGAACGCCCAAACGAAGTGTGTCGTGTCAAAAGGGGAAAAAAAAAATAAAGTGCAAAAAGAACACCATTGTGGCGATAGGGGGGGGGGTCTTGATATGGGGGAAGGCTCTTATGAAAATCCACCAAAGAGTCGTTGGATGTCTATATGAAAGGGGTAGGGTCACAAAACACGCACTCTGGCAAAAGAAAAAGATAAAGGATTGTCATCGCTACACACCAGACTGCATCGCAGTGTCGGAAACTTGCCGAGGATCAGTGAGGGGAGAGTCATCTCCTTTGAAATACCTCGGGCGTAGGCTCGGTATTTAAAAAATGCCGCGAAAGCCAAAAACCGGAGGCGCCGGGCGTTGACTCAAAAAAAGGGGGTAAGGAATAAAAGGAGAGGGGGGGGGTCTCTGGAGTCCGTTGCTCAGACACGAATTAGCTGAAGAGAGGGCCGCGGGGACGAGAAGCGAATCTCAGATACAAAAAAAAAAAAAAAATTGATGAAAGAGAGTAGATAAAGGGAAGGTCTTCACGCGGAGGGATCTATTCGTGTAGACGCAAAATGGAATCAAACACTTGGAAATAATTTTATTCACTGAGGACCATGAATGGTAGGGGGCCTGGAAGGAAGTCCTACTGGCCCATGGGACTCGGCGGTTGGGTTCTGGAGACGGGGTTTCCCATCTCTTTAAGTAAAACGCCACTAGTGGGGGAGATGAGCTGAAGGGAATGTACTGCTCACGTCGGAAGACCAGTCGAGGGGAATATTTGGGTAAAAACGCGAGAACTTGGAACGGGGGCGGTAAAAACTCTGAATTCTTGGGGGGGGGGGAAAAAGGGGGGGGGGAATGGCCTAAATAAGGAACCTCAATCAAAAGGGGGGGAGTTCAGGTTGAAGAATGTGTACCAGGTCAATAAAGGGACCACTATTAGAAATAAACAGGACCGCCAAAGGGGGGGGAAACGGGGGGAGTTAAAAAAAGAAGGAATTATCGGTGTGGGGGGGAAAGTTCCGGAAGGTCAAATTTGCGTGCTTGGGGGGGGAGCTCAAGACATTGGGGCGACAAAAAACGTGGGGAGAACGGGAGGAAGTCCATAAGGAGAAAAAAGGCCTTGCCTACGATAGGGAGGTGCACATGTGGGGGCTGGAAGGAAAGAGGATAGTTGATCTTAGATTAAGAACGAAGCTAATGACATGGAGGGAACAGGGAGGAAAAAATTTCATATCTCCTGACTCAAGGAATCGCGGGGGCCAAAACAAGACGAGGGTAGGGAAAAAGTGGGGGAGCGGGAGGGTTCGGTGGAAACCAGCTGAGAAGGTCACGAAGATTTGCGGAAGGAAGCAATGGGAGCGCACGCATCAAGAAGCGAATGCTAGGGTGTGGGCGCGAAAAAAAACGTGATGGCCGGAGACACTATGAAGAATTTATCGACGGGGTTTGAGAAGGTTATATAACAATGGGTAGAAAGACCTTATTAGAATATGGTAAGCCTACTAGGGACAATACCCCTTAGCAAAACAGTATGATGAGGGAGACGTTGGGGAAGACGTAAAAAATATGTGGCCGATCGTAAGGGGTGACCTGGAAGTTCGTGGGACATGACAAAAGGGAGTGAAAGAGGGGGGAAGAAAGTGAATGGTGACTTCTAAGTTGCTCTGACTGGACGTGGAGGGGGGATTGGTCAATTTGGGAGGCTTAAATGATTATGTCAGAGAGGGAAATTCCAGCAGTGGGACATCTGTGTTTGGACGTGCTGGTTGTTGGGGGAGACGGCTCCAGGAGGAAAAAAAATGGGGGTGGTACAGCCAGTGTACCGGAATAAAGGTTGTAGGGGGGTGGCTGCGGTAACAGGGGGGGTGGAGTCGCGGGGGAGAAAAACACCGGGGGAAAAAACCGTGTTCTAAAAAAACCCTCGGAAAAAACAGTCAAGTAGCCCGGAATTTACGAGGTCTTTAGTGGGGGTGTTCGGGCTCTCGGGGGGGGGCGGGAGTTCAGAAGGCGCCGGAACTTACGGAAAAGGGGTCTAAAGCAGGTTTCTTTTGGGAGAAGCAGAAAGAGGGAGGACTTCTTGGCCCTCAAAAGACTGGGTGCTGGAAGTTGAGACGAGGACATAGAAAAAGGGTTGTGTGTTGCAAGCGAGGATGGGTGGCAAATCAAATACTAGCGGCCTTAGAAAAAAAAAGTCGTTTCCGAGAAAAAGGGGTTGGTAGAAGGCCTCTTTTTAATACACAGAAGGGGCGGTCGCGCCCTGGGGACAAGGCAATATTCATCTCACTCGGCTAGCAGTAAAAATTCGAGACATACATCAGGAAAAAGGGGCAAAGAGGAAAGGTCAAGGTTACATCGAGAGCCCACAAATCCGGGCAAACCGATAAAAATGGAGGGGGCGAATGAAAGAAAAAAAAAAGAAATCCCAATCTGACCAAACCCAGAAACCACACACTAGAGCGAAACATTCCAGCGCGTTAAGGCAGCAGGAGGGACGACTGGAAAAGAAAAGTTCGCTGCAAAGAAGAAAAAAAGTGTCCGGAGAAGGAGGGGAGAAAAAGAGGATCGAAAGAACAGAAGGCTTTTCCGGAGCTAAAGAAAAGGGAGGTTGTGGGTGGACCCTTCATACGAAGAGAAAACAAAAGTGGGGGGGGTGAGGGGGGAATCACAACGGACGCTATTGAGTCCTTTATGGAGAAAAAAAATCGTTGCACGGAAAAAAAGCCAATGAGTCATCGAAGGGCCGTGAGTAAGACCTACTGATAAGGCGTTAAGGACATGCAACGAGACTTTTATACAGAAGGGGAAATCGCGAAGTGGCGTAAAAGATAGACAATCACACAGGGCTTGGCGAATATTCGTATGCGAAACACAACAGATAAGGGAATCAGCTCCGAAAAGTCCTTATGGGGGGATTTTGGAGAAGCGGGGGATGCGCATGAGAAGACTCCTCATCCTGCAAAAAACAGCGTCAGGGTATCAGAAAACGCAGAACAGCACGCGGGACGGCGAGAGAGGAGATGTGGGGGGCGGTCAAAAGGGATGGGGGACGAGGGTGCGTTCAGGCAAAGAGTGAAAGGGATTGTCACGGAGTGGGGCGATCGAGACCTTGGGAAGCGTTGCAAAAAAGCAAGCAAGGGATTGGGGATACCTTTGAAACGACTGCTACTTTTGGGTACTGGGCAGATCGAAGGCGAAAGGAAAAAAAAACGCAAGTTAGAACCTGGAAAGGAGGAGGGCGTATTACAAAAATTTCAGGCTTACCCCTAGGAAGAGCACTTTGCAACCTCTAAAAAACCTATTTGGAGAGAAGAAATAATTCCTCTAAAGGAACGGGGGGGGTGGATTTGGACGTCAAGCAAAACCAACATAAACTCTTTCCATTGAGGAGGTGGCACCCTCGAAGGCGAATGTAAAAACCTGGAAAAGAGAGCGTTCTAAAGAGAGAGAAAATTCTTCAACAAAAAAAAAAAAAAGGTTCATAACCCCGCGGCTGCAGTTTGGTCAACGAGTCTCGGGCCGATTGAAAAAACGAGGAGCAGCGAAAACCCTAAAGATCGTAAGTTACGAAGGTCCGTGCACCGGGGAAGGGAATCCTTCCAAAGTGTGAGGAAGACTACAACGAAGCCTAACGAAAGGTACCGAACACCTTATCAAGCCGTACCAAAGCAGGAAGAAACACAGACAGCTGTAGGAAAATACAACGGGGACCTTCGGTCCACCACCAACGACAACCACCACCAGTCTGGAAAAAAGGGGGGGGGTATATCAACCAAACAGGAGAAAAAAATGGGAAGTAGCACATCCCCCCAGGGACAATCACCATCTGAAGCACAGTCATGAACAAGGGACGTAGGCAGGGCGCCTCTGGAAAAAAGAATTTTTAATGATCCAAGAAGGGAATCCACTCACTTTCCAGGCACGCAAAGTGAACCCTGCAACAAAAGAGGGCGGAGGGAAATCAAACCAAGCCCAACGTCGTCCCCGAAGCGAACGTGGAAGTATCTTCAAATGGAAGAAGGAAAGTTAAGCGAAAAGGGACACGGGGTTAGCTGGGGCGATATCACCGCTTTGGTTGGAAAAAACGTTCGTCAAGCATAAGAGTGGAAAACCCAAAGGTTTGGAGAGGGAAAACCCGGGCAGCGCCGATCGGCGCCGGCGAGGAAATGCGCCGGTACTTTAAAGAAAAGCATCCTATGTGAGCTTGGAAAGGGGGAAAGGAAACCGACGCGCCCAATTTTACCTCGTCCGCTAGGAAGGGGCTGGAAACCCTGCGAAATCTGGTCGGGAAGCATTGGTTCGACGTTTTGGCGAAAAGGAGGCTTCGGTTATAGAGCCGAAGCAACTAGCATCATATTACCTTCACATGGTAAAAAATATAAAGTCCATGAAGAAAATAAAGCGTCTATGCAAGGGGGGAGGGACTTTTGCTGGGGAGGCAATATTGAGAACACAAAGGGCCATACCCCATCACGGGGGAACTTCCTTTCCGGAAAGAAACAAAGAAGAAAAAAATATGTCGGAGAACATATGAGGGACGCCCACCCATTGGAGATCTGTGTCTTGATAAAGGCTTCCTTATCTAAGTTCGGGTTAAAGCCGGGGTAGGGAAAGCACCGGATTTGATCATCAACCACCGGGATCAAATCAGAGTGGAAAACAGGGACCAGAAGGGAAACACCAGAGGGGCATCGCTGGGACGCGTCGCACGACTTCATTTCTAAGAAAAAGTCAAGATCAAGGGAGAATCACGTGGGGGCGAGAACAAGAAAACGGAAGGGGACCCCACAAAGGGGGGGGGGGGGGAACCTTTCGTCCGCTGCTTTTCTTTGAGGCAGGGGCTGACAAGGGGAGTGGAATAAAATTGATTTGGGATGCGTGAATTTTTCGTCAAAAGAAACACGAACTTAGATTAGTTAGAGCGATCCATGGAAAGAGGCATAGACGATCTAAGACACAACAAGGAGGAGCAGGGAGGGTTTTGGAAATCCTTGAAAAGCCTGAAGGAATATCACCGAAGCGAATTCCGTGCGAGCAAAAGACCATAAACCACTTATATAGCAACACCTGAAGACTGTATCGCCGGGAAACAACGACACTCGAGGGGACGGTCCCAATTTGTGCGTCTTGGGGACTGTAGGGAAGAAGGGCCACGATTAGTGGAAAGAAATGTAGATGATCGTTCTCAAAAAGGCAGTTCTGCAGGCTGAACATCGATGAGGGTTTTTACGGATACCGGGGTCTCTTGTGCAGCTCCACGGCTGAGCTTTTTTTGGGGGGGGGGGAGATAACTGGGGTTGGGACCCTACCAATCAAAAAAACTGGGAAAAGTGTACCGGAAAATCTAATCAAGGAAAGAACGGGATAAGAAAACAATCGTCCAAAAATGGGGGGAAAAGGCTGGGGGGTGAGAGGAAAATAGTAGAGTTGTTTCGACGGAAGGTCACCCGGGAGTGCTGGGGCTTGGGATGGAATTAAGGCGATAACAGCAAACGTGAGTCAAACGGGAGAGCAGCGAGTTGGAGTGGGGGGGGGGGGGGGGGGGGGGGCGTAAAACTCTTAAAAACCTTTAGGGAGATTGCGTGAAAGGGGGGGGTATGTGGAAGAGGAGGCTCCAAACGGGAGGGAGCGTCGACCGAGTCGTAAAAAGAAGATCGCAGGAACCACTTATCTATTGGGATTCTGCTAAAAAAGACCGCGGCAATCGGAGGGTCAAAAAAGCGCGGGGGGGGAAGGGGTGCCATTGGGCGGCGCGGGGTTCGAACTGGTGAAACATCGTGAGAAGATTTCAGTAGGATTAAAAAACTTCTAGGAGTCGTGTCGAAAGAGGACGGTCAAGGGATATCTGATGTCAGATGGTGTTTCAGAGAAAAACACTGGCATCTATTTGAAACTTCACACTCTGAAGGGTAAGAAAAAGACGGTGGGGGGAGGAAAACCAAAGCCGGGGGGGATAGAACGAAATAAGTGGAGGGGTCGGATTAAAGAAACGGACATTAGAGGAAGACGGTCAAACCAGCAAAGGGGAGCGGGGGACGAAGAGATGTGACTGGTTGAGAGGAAAAAGGACGAAATCACGTCTTTTGGGAAGGGGGAAGAGGGAGTAGGTGGGCGTGCCTGGGATAAAAAAATGAGGGAAAGCCTACCATTCGGAAGGCGAACGGAAGCCCAAATCTGCAGACTTTAAGAGGATTGGGGGGTCGGCGGTAAAGTCCACTGCGGGAAGATATGAAAAAGCCACGCGACAAGAATTGGGGGGTGGACAGGGGTTTTGGAACGAAACATTAAGCTTACATACAGGAGAGGGAGTTGGCGGAGGGAAGTGGTACAGGGGGGGCAAGGGGGGGGATCCGGAGCAGTTGGGTGGGGGTTGCGGCGGGAAAGGGGTCGTCGGTGAGTCGGCGGTGGAGGAGGAGGATCAACGGGGTGGGCGTACGCGACCTGGAAGAAAAGCCAAAACCAGAAGGGGCCGCGGAAATAAAGGATGTCTTGATTTTTCAGGAAAAGGTGGCAACGAGTTCGCGCAGCGGAGGGGGGACCAAAACTTCCGGGGGGGCATCCGAGAAGGGGCCGGGTAACCCCAAAAAAAACAACCACCCCAAAAAAAAAAAAACCAAGAAAAAAACAGGTACCTTCTTTTGGGGCCTCTCAGAGTTATCGGTGCGGTGGGCTCCAGTGGGAGGAAACTCTTAAGGGGGGAGACTCCGAAATGAAAAAAAACACGGGGGTGCGCAGGTGGGTTTGCTTGCTATGGGTGTGGGGAATAAGCTCTAAGAATTGCCTCACCATCGGAGCGCTTTGGAAAAAAAGAAAATCTTTTAAAGGGGGGGCCACGTTACTAGAGAGCGTGTTAAAATCGTAGTCTGGAGGAAGTCACTGTGAGGGGGTCGAATCATATTCTTTCTCCAAGAGAGATCAACCAAAGGAAGGCTGAAAGGTAAAGGGGAAAGGAGGGAGAGTTCACGCTTCATTAAGGGAAAGCGATCGCAAAAAAATCGCGGGACAACAGGAGGTGCGAATTAAAGAACAACTCGGGTGGCCAATCCCCTCCTGACCTTAAAATAGAAGCTAAAGAGGGGTTAACCTCCAAAGGTTCTGCTTAAAAAAGGGTATAGCGCCGCGAGCGGGGGGGGGGGGGGATCTCATATTAGTCGGAGAAGGCTATCCAAAGAGTGAATAAAAAATACCATAAGGACTGGAGGGGAAGAGGGGAGCCGCAAAATGGGGTTGCCTTCTTGGACCAAAGGGTGATGATTTTAAAAAAGTCGTGCGATGGTCAGAGTTTAAAAGCTCGGTGCAAAGGAGAAAAGGACCCTTCGGGAGGTCATAAAAAAAAAGATAGGACAAGAGAAGGTGACCTGACTTGCTCACTTGGCGGTCGCCGGGAAAAGAGCGTTTTATAAACTGAAAGCGAAGTGGCGTGTCTGACAACTCCAGCATCTCGTGGAAGAAGACACCCCTCCCTTATTGGAGATACAGACTCCGTAAAAGGCCTAGGTATTTGGGGGGAAAAAAAAGACTTGGATTGGGGGAGGAAGGGGGGGGAAACATCAGAAGCGCAAAAAAGTTCCAGGAGAAATAGGCTGCAGCAGGGAAAGGGGAATGCATACGCTCGAATTGCTCTTGTGGGTTCAGAGGGGATTATGGGCCTGGGGTCTTGGGGACATCCGAGCCCTTATTGTGGGGGGAAAGAAAAAACTATACCTTGAATGAAGCAGTTGTTCCATGCAGGAAAAGCCTTCATTGGGTATGATAGAGAATTGGGGGGGGGGGGAACTGCTGGGGGGTCTAAATACTATGAAGGTGGAAAACAACCAATGGGAGAAAGGTAACCAAGGATTCTTAAAAAATTCGCCGCTAGTCAGCCTTACCCCTCTTCGGAGAGGGGGCAACGGAAGCGAAACCGATGGGGGGAGTTAACCGGGAAACACGCATACCAAAAGTCAAACCCAAAATGCGCCCCTCTTTGGGGGGGGGGGGCCATAAGGATGAAAGGCTTAAGGAATTATATTCTTCAGAAAAAGAAAGGATCCCGAGGGTCTATTCGGCTCCAAAAGGGGAAAAAACCGGGTTTCGCGGCCAAAAGAAGTCCGGAAGTGTGTGGGGGGGGTACAATGAAATCCGGGGGAGAAAAAGAAAGCCAGAACAATACCATTAATTTACTGGAGTACTTGATGGGGGTAAATCCGGGGGGAGGGGAGCACCGGAGGGGTCCACCGCGCCTCACAAAATGGACTCCGAAAAAGGGCCGCCCTTACAATCCCTCCAGGCCCAAAACCTTTAGAAGGGAACCCGTAAGAAGAGATCCCAAAGTCCTCCTCCTCCACCCTAATCACACTGTAGGGGAGAATGAATTCGGGAACTAACCCCGCCACAAAAACCAAAAAGGCGAACTTGCGGGCCGTTTTTTATATCGAGGCCCTCAAGTCTAGCCAAAAGGGACGCGAAACATCCACAGTTACTATAAAAACATCAGTTCCATAAAGGAAAGCAGGAAGTCAACATTAAACGTTATTAAGCAACACCGTAAAGGGGGGAATGAGAGGCAAGAATGATATCCCCGATTCCAGGCACGCAAACGCTGACACTCCGGCAACAAAGGGAGGGTAGGGCGCAATCGCAACCAGAAGAAGAAAAAAAGAACCTCCGTGGCGAACGGGGTCTTGAGAACACAGTGGGCTAAGTGGTATCGGTGGCACCTTGGGGAAGGGATTGCGATATAACCGGCTTTGGGGGTCATCAAACACCGAAAAAAGCTTCAGATTAGAACGGCCAAAATAGACAAAGGGTTCGAAAAAAATCTTGCAGAAAGATCGGCGGAGGGAACACCGAATTCATTGGAAGGAATAATCTCCGGGAAAACTCGGAGGAACCAATGGGAAACATATTCCCAAAAACCGCCGCGACCACCAAAATGGGCCAAAGAGCTTGGAACCGGCGGGGGAGGGAAAAAAGGGCATGGAGAGCAGGAAAAACTAATAAAGGGGGGCGATCTTTTTGCTCTCAATATTCTCTGCGGAGAGGCCGAGAAGCAAACGAAGACATGCAAAGACGGACTTACCCGGGGGACGACCAAGGTCTCGATCTGGTACGAAATAAAGGGACGGCTTCCCGGTTGACGGAGTTTGCTGGGTCGCCCTCAAGGGGGAACAGAAAAAAAAGTCAAAAAGCACGCAAATTTTGACAAAAAACGATGAGGCTTTGGGAAAAAAGAATATAAACGTCGGAAAACGCCCCCACAGGGGGAAGAGGTGTCTTGATCTCTTAGGGCTTATGCGATTTTCAAACGGTTAACACCGGGAGAGGATGGGGGGCGGATAAACCGGCTTTAGGTTCATAAAAAAAGGGTGCGGGGGAGAAACGTCAGAGTGGGGCAAAAAAAAAGTTATTGGGGAGAATCGGAGAGGGCAGAACAAAAAACCAAGAGGGCATCGCGTTCTGCCGAAAAAGAACGAAATGTAATTAACAGGGGAAAATTCAAGGACTCGGGGGGGGGGATGCTGGAAAGGGAAACCGTAGAGGAACACCTGAAGGAGGGGGAAATGGCCCGTCAGCCCGCGGGGAGGGGTGAGTTTGCTTTCCGGCTAGGAAAAGGGGAGTGTCTTGGTACGCGTAATAAAAATGAGTGAAAAGGGGGGGGGTCCCATTTGGGGGGGGCTCTAACGGTAAGCCTTCGGGAAAGAAAGCCGTGGAGAAGAAATCAAGCTAGCAAAAAAAAGAACAAAAAAGGGATTAGGGGAAAAGGGAGAGAGATCGTGTGGTGCTCTTAGGACGGCGGGGGCGGCGATACCGAAGCGAAGAGCAAAGAAAAACTTATCGATTTAGTCACTCTCTCAAAAACGACCTCCGGAAAGGGGTTCCAGGGCAACGACGCGCTGAAGGAAAGTTTTATTTGGGGGGGTCGTATAAAGGGGGGTTTTGACCAGCTACATATCCCACGATAGGGGGGGGGAGAAGGAGATGAACGGGCGCAATGAAGGTCGAACTCCAAAAGGGGAGGGAAGATTGGTGGTTTCAAGGACACTCATTGTCGATTGGGCCGGGCTCAAGAGAAATCTGGTGGGTAAAAGGTGTTTGAGCCGGCGCCATAAAAAAAAAGAAAGGACATCCGGTGATGTTCGCTTTAAACGGAACGGGGGAATCCTACGAGATCAAGGGACCCCGATCAGGTTAAGATTCCGGGGGGGAAAAGCGACGAAATATATCGTTTTTTGCATGTCCGAAAAGGTAAAAAGGGGGGAGTGAGTTGGCTGAAGATGAGCGACAGAACATCAGCGAAACGGGAGGAAAAACAGTTAAGGGCGAGGGGAACTGACCAGAATAATCTTCCTTTACGGAAAAAAGATATTGCGTGCATGGGGGGCTGTCGGTAAGTAAAAAAGGACTTATAGTGGAAATTATCGGAAAAGCATCAAAAAAGGGGGAAAATAATCTTGAAGAAAAAATGGAGAGGCAGAACCACTTAAGGGGGGATTCAGCTCGCCCTGTACAGAAAGGTGGGGAAAAAGCAATGCGCGGGAAGGGGGGGGGAAAGTGTTGGTAGCGAGTTCTGAAGAAAAAGAAAACCCTATCGGGGGGACGAGGAGGCAAAGTAGATGAATGAGTGAAGGGGAATTGTGGAAGATTCAAGAGGGGGGGGGGTTGCAAAAATATTGGGCCGGGCTCCAACGGAGCTTGATCAGGGGGGGGATGACCACTGATATCGGATGGAAAACACAGACTTCATAAGAATTCAATAAGGAGGAATACTAGATCACGACCAGGGCCCACGATGGAGGGGGGAAAAACGTTGGAGGTGGGAGTAGAGACGAGGTTGGGTTGGGCCGGGGGAGAGGGGGAAGGTTGCGGGACCGGGGGAAAAGCGTGTATCGAAGCATGGGGGGGGGGAGACTCATGCAAACAGGTACGGGGAAAAATACGTGGGGGGCGTCAAGAGGTCTGACTGGTACGATTGGTGCAATGTTTGTGAGGGCTGGAAAGTCCCGGGGGCGTGGAAAACAGGAGTGGCGAGATAAAAACAGAGAGGGGGGAGGAACGGTGGGGTTCGGGGGGAGGGCTTTTTGGAAGGCCTGCCGAGGACGAAACTTCGTCTGTTGGTTCGTCGGAGGTGGGCGGCTTGTCCATTTTCCCGAAAGGGGTGGGAAAGGGTCGGGGCGGGGGAAAACGCGGCGGTGTAGCGGTGGACAGTAGGGACAATCACGCGGGGGCGACTAAGGTGCTCAAAAGACCGGAGAAAATCCAGTAGAAAAAAGGAGGACGAGTTCTTTATTTGGGGGTCTTCGCTGCAAAAGGTTTCTGGAGTTCCATCGGGGGGGAAAGGACCAAACTTCAAAAGATCTTGGGGGGAGAGAAAGGAACTTCTTTTGTAAAACGATCAAGAAAAGAAAAGAGTCTTGTCGAAGGCTCCGATAATGAGTTCCTTCCGGTAACTCGGGTGGGGAAAAATGTACAGTAGGGGAGCATGTTGGGGGGGAGGAGAGGATTTTTGGCAAAAAAAATCTGACAAGCGGCCTTAGGAAGCTCGGAACTCGGCCGCTCGGGAAAAGATTTGTAAGAAAGGAAGGCTCGTTGTAATACGACAAGAGGAGTGCCGGGTCGCCAAGGGGGCGGTGCAATTAGGGGATGAAGAAATCAAAAAAACTAAAAAAAGGGGGAAAAAAGTCCATCCGAATTCCCGCGGTCTGCTGGCGCTTCATAGAGCGATCGAAACCAAATCCAGAAAATAGAAATAAGATGGTGAGGGGGTGGGAAAAATGAAAATAACAAATCGGGCCCATAATACAAGAGGACCGCCGCACACCCGAAGAATCTAGCGTTGCCGTACTGGCTGGAGAAAAGGGGAATAGTTTTGATCGACAAAAAGCCGACGAGAGGGAGCCATCTCTCAAGGGCGACAGGAGACCAAGGGTTGATCGTGCAAGACAAAGGTTCGTCACTGAAAAGAAGAGTTGTGTGACCGGCCTTCAACGAGATGCTTGCGCAAGGGATGCGAAGCTTTGGGAGTTTACGCCACGGGCTATTTGGCCTTTATAAAGCTAGGGGGGGGCATCGGCGACCGAAAAGTGGAGCAAGTAATAATCTCGAAAAAAAAAAAAAAGAGGGGGAAAAAGATAGATGGGAAATTGGGGAACGCCGAGAAGAAAGAGGGTATAAAGACTGAAAGAAGGGGGCGTAAACTAAAACGACAATACAAACTTGGAAAATAGGTGATAGGCCGGCAACACACAAAAACAGGCTAAAGAAAGGGGGGTCTTTGGGAGAGAATCTTGGTAGCGCATGCAAAATGGACCTCTCGAGCTCACGCGCAAAAAGAAGGGGGGGTCCAGTCAGACAAAACCAGGCGGTCCGAACAGGGGGGGAACCTCTATGAGAGGGGGGGTGTGGCTTCAGAGGATTAGGGGGGGCCATTTGTCTTTTCAAGGATTATCAGGGGTGTGGGGGGGATCGAGAACCTTGAAGGAGCGTTGCCAAAACCCTCGGGAGGAGAAAAACTTGAAGTAGAAGTTTGGTTACGAGAATGAGAAAAAAGGGCATGGGGCGGGGGGGCGAAAAGCCTTACGATGGGGATTACACCGCGCCGCTGAGGGACTTACCCCTCTGGTCGGGGAAAGGGAACCGGGGTCCTGACCAGGGAGCATTATTTTCAAAACCTCGCAAGCAAAAGGCGCCAGCTGTCATGGAGGGGAAGGGACAAACAGGAGTAAAACAAGTGAAAGACTGAGAAAATAAGCCGGGGGAAATTCGGAAAAAAAGGACTCCCTTTTTGACCGATTTCGGCAGGAGGTTTGGGGCGCGGGCTGGAGACCGAAAAAAAAAACCCATAACAGGAAAAAAGAAAGTTACGTTATGGGGGGGGTAACTCCGGTTTTAGGGTGAGAATCCACCTGGTGGAAAGGAAAAAAACACCGGACGGAACACCGGCAGCAGGGGTCCGCCACGCCCCCCACCATCCTGATTCCGTACCAGACAGCACGTACACAAATCCTCCGAAGAATCCTCCTGTATGGTAAAGGAAGGGGCAACCGTCGGTCCACCACAGCCTACGCCAAACGCTGACAGTCTTTCCGTGGTTATATGAATAAAATAAATTCTTCCCAAAATTAGGTACCACCCCGGAAAAGGAAATCAAAAAGAGAAGGAAAGGTCATGCCACTAAAGTCAACCATTCACGTTATTCGGGCGGAAAGTATGGTTAATTAGGAGCCCGATGAAGGCCACGCAACGGGAAAAAGAAGCAAACGAGAGGGGGGAAGAAGGGCAAAAAAAAGACTGTTAGGTGCGTCGCAAGAGAAAGTCGTCCCCCGAAAAAAAAGTGTGCGACCGGGGGGAAACTCGTAGCTTCCGGAAGTGACGAATTCCGGGGTAGGAGCGAAAAGCACAAGGGATGGGAGAGAATACCGTCGGTGGTCATCAAAAACAAGTTCGAAAGAGACTTTTCGCCAGGAAGAAAAAAAATTGGGGTAAATCGGGCGAAACACAATCTTGACCATATCGGCTGCCGTGCGACAAAGAATCATTGCGACGAAGGACAGCTCATTTCAAAACCTTGAACAAACCGTATTGAAGAAAGCAAAAAGGACCTCACAAATGCCCCGAAAAATCTTTGGAACAGAGGAAAAGGATGTCAGGAGATCATGAATAAAAAACTAGATAAGTGGGTCTGATCCCTTTTTGGGGAAGGAACGAAAAAAGTAGCTTCGGTACCGCGAATATCAAAGGGGGAGAAGAATAGACGGACTGACCGCACATCCCCCATTGGAGAACTATCGACAAGTCAGGGAATTAAGGGATAAAGACTCGCTCGAGGAAAAGTTTACGGAAGGGGAAAGGTGTCGACCAAAGTTGAGAGCACAAGTTCCAGACCGCAAGAAAAAAAGGGTGACATTTCCTGGAAGAAAGAAGAATTCGTAATGTTGTAACAAAAATATCCAAAACAGAAACACACGATCGGGGGGGAGGGATCTCGTAGGGTAATGGTAAATTAAGGTTACAAAGGAGAAAAAAGGAAAAATTGAGGGAGAGACCGGCTTTAGGAGGAAACAACCACGGATGCAATCTTCAAGGGGGGACACTGGAAAAAATAACAAGGGGGAGAAAAAACAATAGTGAATCGGGGGTCTGGCCGCAGTGGAAAGAAACGACTTCATTGCGACAGGAAAAATTCATCACCTTTCTCAATCTCGGGGGGCGTGAGGTCGACAGAGCTGGGAAACCTAAAAGACCAAAGCGACCAAGTCAGATCTTGGAGGGAGGCCGTGCGAGCAGAGGCATAGTATAGGTGAATAAAAAAATTGGGTTACTTTTTCTGGTTGCAGCAGTCAAAAAAGAGCTCGGGAAGAGAGAAGCGTGAAAAAGGGAGAATGAACGACATTCAAAAAGAACAATCACCAAAAAGAGACTAGAGGGAAGTGGGGTTATATTCTCTTCATTGATAGGGGATAGAGCACCGAATCTAAATAAAAAGGATAAGAAAAAGACCCTGTCATAAAGAATTTGGGGGGGGGTTCACGAACCTAACTCCGGGCCGGCCAAAGACACTCGCGAAAAAGGGACTGGGGAAAATGGGGGGCTACGTTGTGAAAGGGGGTTTCCCAGAGAGTCCTCACGGAAAAAAAAAAGTGCGAAGGAGAGAAGTCGGAGGCAATGAGTCGGAAAACAGCGAGGGAAAAATTGTCAGAAGGAAAACTTGTCATCTTGAAGTTCTCCACTCGAAAGTCGACACGGGGGGGGGGAAAAGGACCCTACAGCCGGTGAGATGACTCAAGGGAGGTTCGGCGGGGGTGAAATTCGAATAAGGAAAAAAGAGTCACGAACCCGATCGGGGGGGGGCGGGGACGAGGTGGTATTCAGGGGGTTAAAAAAGAGGGGAAAGCGTTTTGGAGTCCGGGGGGGGGGGAGGGGGGAAAGTCACCCTTTGCGTGCTGGGGGAAAGGAAAAGTGCGTGGAGCTCAAGAGGGCAACAAAGCAAACTTACAAAAACGAAGAGTATTGACGCCATCTCTCGAAGAAAATGGGGGGAAAAATATGCATGCCTCGGGGAGAGGCGGCCCTATCACCGGGAATAATTCGTGAGAGCAAATGGATCGCATAACCAATGGGGAGGGGAAAAGGAATCGAAAGGAACACGTGAGAAAGGGTTTGTCCAGCAAAAGAAATCTCGGCCGAGGGGGAACCATTTGGGATCGGCTGGGGGGGGGACGGGCGCCATCTGATCTATGGAAAAATTCTTTGAATATGAAGGAGTAAAATGAAAGTCGTGCACGCAAGGCACCGGAATATGCGGAAAAGTTGGCTCGATGAATCCAACGGACTCTGGGGCGCGGAGACTCTGAAGCGTGGACCAAGAAAGGTGTTTGATGACCACAAAAGAACGCCATCAACTAAAAAAAGACATAACCCTTAAGGAGAAAGGAAGCCTAAGGATCAAGACGTCGCCACGATGGAAGGGGTTGACTACGGGGGGAGGTGCTGGGTGTAGGGGGAGCTAACTAAGGCGTTGGTCATAGGGGGGGGAATGGAACGTGCGGGAAGAGAAGGAGGGGCGCTATTACAGTACGGGAAGCGAATAACGGGGGTGACTTCCAGAGGGGAGGGAGGACTTATGGGATTGCAAGGGAAGACCAAGGGGGGGCGGAAGCAGAAAGGGAAGAATATCACCAAAGAAAATTGGGCATCGTGGTGGGAGGGGGCGGTTGTTGTACCTACTGAAGAAGGAGAAAAAGAGAAACGGGGGATGTGGCGGAGGCGTGGGGAAACGTTCTTGAAAACATTTTGTGGGGGCTGCGTGAAGGGCGAAGGTGTGCGGCGGTGGAGGCGGAGCTGAATCACCTGTTTGAGGGAACTCTCACGTTGACACGAACCGAAGGTACCAGTAGAAACGAAATTATAGGAGGGAAAGGATTGGGTTGGCTGATCGGGGGGGGCTCAAAGGAGGGACTGCAAGGGAAAAAACTCCGGGAAAGCTGGGTCAAATGCGGGGTCTTCTGGGGAGGGTAAAAAAGAGGGGGCGGCGGGGTCTACGAAAGGGGGGGAAGTTCCGCGGACGTGGAATAGCCTCAAGGAACGAGGGGGAAAGTTGGGTTTTGCTAGGTGGTTGGCAATAAACTGCTCTACAAGAGGGCTTGCGTAGTATCTGGTTCCGAAGGGGAAACCGACAAGCGAAAGGAAGCCCCTGGGCGGGGCGCGCGGGGGGAGGGGAAACAGGAGGGGGGTAGCAGGGGAAAAAATTCATGAAGGGGGATTTCGCCAGCTCGGCTAAGGACAAACTTCGCTTCGGGGGGGGAGATGCCCAGGGGTCAACGCTTCCTTCAGCGATCGGGGAACACAAATCCGGTCAAAGACGGATAAGAATGGGGGAAAAATGAAAAAGAAAAAAGAATCCACCCTGACAAGAACCAACGAGCAGCGAGCGGTTGCCTTCCAGCAGGCGGGTACTTTATGGGCAGAGTTTTTGAAGAAAAGCCGGAGAGGGTAGCAGGTGACCAGGGCAGATGATTTTCCAGAGGGCTAATCCAAAAGAGGGTGAGAGAAAAAAACATAATGACTTTCTTAGGATCCTAATAAGGGGATGTGGGAAGGGAGGTCCTTCATACAAGAGGAAAGGTTGAGGGGGGTTGTATTTTAAGCATCGCGAAGGAAAATCTTTATAATCTAAGGTGGGAATCGGAACGAGCCAAGTTATCCCTGTCATCTGAAAACAAAAAACGGAGGTTAAAAGATAGAGGCTCAAAAGGGGTCGTCCTGGAGCGCTTTTCTAAAGAAGGAATCGCGAAGTGGGGCGTAAGAAAAGTCTGAAAATCAAAAAAAGGGGATCAAGCAATAGTCAACAAAACGACTTAGGAGCGCACTCCGAAAGTCCTGGGGTATTTGAAAAATCGGGTGAAGCAAGCGCCTGGGGGGGCGAGCGACTCTCCGAGGAGGCCAGATTTCCATCGATCAAAGAAAATCAGGCTGGAAAAACAGCGCTGGAAGAAAAACAGCTGCTAAATTGTGGGGCGGTCAGAGGTATTTAGGGGGGGTCATTCAGACAAAAAGAAAGTAATCCGTAGTGGCCCGGATTTTGGGGGAATCGAGACCTTGAAGGGAGTTTCCATCATAAGGAGTGATGGTACGCCGGACCGAAGCGAAGGGGGGGGGTCTAGCAGGGGGAAGGATGAATTGAAACTCATAGGAGGCGTACCGCCCTTAAAGGAGTATTACACCGAGATAGTCAGGGGCTTACCAAAAAAGGAAAAACCAAATGGGAAAGGGAAAAAGACCTGAACTCAGTTTGAAAAAAAGACTAAAGAGGGAGCAGTCTTGGCAAACCATCGAGGAAAACCCAACCTTCAGCTCCTCTGTGGGGGCGGCGTATGCAACAGGAAGGGGCAGGGAAGGAAATCACTCGTATAAAAAACGCCCAGAACCGAGAAAAGGTCTGATGGGGACGTTGATTGATCTTCTTCCGGAAGTGGGGTCAAGGCGCGCTGAAAAGGGGAGAAACTCCCAAAAAAGAAACGGTACAAAACAAAGTAAGATACTGTCAAGGGGAAAATGTGGGGGGGTGAAAAGGTTTTGCAAGGGGGAGAACCGCCTCCACCGGTGGAGGTCCGCTCCACAAAGGGGCCACTACAAGCCGAAAAATACCTTGCCACTCAACAAAAAACTGAATCCGGGTCCAACAAGGAACATCTCTTCCCACCTCCTCCTAAGAAACGCCCGCCTTATAAAGATGCCTGTCCTGTCCAAAAAAAAAAGGGACACCGCAAACACAAAAAAAAAAATTCTGGAGGGGGGATATCTAAACAAAGATTCTCCGCAGGCAAAGCCAAAAAAAGCACCATCGGAAAAAAAGGGGAAAAAGCCACTCTTGTACTTCAATCTTCAAGGGGAATGTAAACCGGCCCGTAATTGTGAATTCGCGCCCTCGATGAGTCCAACGGGAAACAAAGAAAACGCTGGAAAAACAAAACGCTTTAAGGTACGGGAGACCGAGAAATAACATCCAACGAAAAAGCCCCCGCCAATACCATCGTGGCGTGAAACGGGGGGGTATCGTAGGGAGGCTGAAATTCGGAAGTTATGATGCAGAGGCTGATGGAGAAGCTTTTTGGTGCAGAAAAAAAAAGGGTCGATCAATCTTCAGAGTGGAAGGGACCGCCCAAGAGACAAGTGGGGGGCATCGCGAAAAAAATAAGGGCGGAATGAAGACTGGCCGGAAAACGGCGGAAAAAAGGGAACTACGAGCTCCTGGGAGAATCGTGACCTAGGCCAAGAGGGAATTCCGAACACAAACGGGGGGGGGGAAACCCAAAAAGGGGCCCAGGCCTCGCTTTTCTTTGGCCGCACACGGCGATGACAGGGATTGGGAAGAAAAAGTAAAAAGGAGGCGAAGACAAAAAAGGGGGAACAGGAGAATTATCTTCGGTGAGAAGGAACCGGCGGACATCATGTCAATAGACTTACTTACCGGGAGGCAAAAAAAAGGGGAGCGATTCGGGAGGACAATACTCGCGCCACCGTTTGAAAGGAACGGTTGGGGCGAACTCATGGGAGCGACACGAAAGTGAACGAAAAACCTTTCCGGGAGGGGACGATCATATGTGGCGTTTTTAACCAGAGCTCAACTTCGTTCCCGAACGCAAAATTGTTTCTATCTGGGCCTTGAAGATTGCTTAGTGAGGGAAAAGGGGAAAAGCACCGGTCAGTTGGAAGGGAGGAAATACACCGAGGGGTCACAAAAAAAAAACCGTCGAGACAGAGTGGGAAAAAAGGCCCAAGAGAACAGGGGGGGGGTAAGCGAAACACCAATCTTGTTCAAGCGCTGTCTGACAAGGGACTGTGCAAAGGAAGTCATGGCAAAGGAGATCCGGGGAAAAAGACAGGGGGACGGGAGGCTCGATCTGGTAAACCGTATTCAACCAACCGTCCGCTACAAAACCACCCGGGGCTCGTCGGTGCCTGCAATTGTCTTTGCTGGGAGGCGAGCCCGTAGTTCGAGCACGTGAATAAAAATGAGTAATTGGGGGGGGCGCATGAGAACCGAATTAGCTTCGTGGATAGAGGAGCGATATCAAGAGGACTCATGAACACACGTCTCTCGAAAAGAAAAGAGAAGAGGGTATTCTAGGAATGGAGAGCTCGTCTCTATCACCCATTCGTGATAGGCAAAAGGGGGACGCATGAACAGGATAATGGGATTAAGGGACCGAAGGGCTTCAAGAAAACACGCTCGGCCCGAGGCCCATTGGGGTCGCGCGGTGTTTCAGTAGGGGGAGTGTGTCAACCAGCCCTCACGACAACGACACGGAAAATGAAAAAGTCGCAATGAATCTTGCGCACGGCGGGAAAAGGAGGACGGAAGTGGGTTGGGCGCGATGAAATTTGGCAAAAGGGGAACTCTGAAGAGGGACGACGGTGTTTGATAACCTAAAGCCGGGAAAATCAGCCATCAAACAAAAGAAGGGAAAAGTTTTGGGAACGCTGGTAACCTAGGGGGAGAAAGACCCTATCGGAAAAAAAGGGGGGGTGTGGTACAACGTTGGATAATTCTGGGTTAAAAAGGGCAGAAAGCGGTATCTTTTTGGGGAAGGGGGACGAAGGGTGAACCCGTTCGGAGTGGGTCTGGAATGGAGGAAAAGGGGGCGAACAAAAAGGGGGGGTCAAAAGGGGAAGAGGGAGGAAGACGTCCAGAATCTCTCAAGGAAGGGGACTTTCGATAGTGAGGAAATGGGGGCTGTGCGTGACGGGGGACTTCTTGAATGCTCGGGTAGAAGTAAAAAAAAAACGAGGGATAAGGAACAAGGGAGAAATGTATCTCAGACACACACGTGATCATTTTAAATTCATCTCACGAACTCCGGCTCGGGGGGCCAGAAGGAACAACTCGGACCGAGGATTGTTTTTCATCGGGGAAGGGGCGTAAGTAGGGTTTTCCGATGCCGGAAGGGGAAAGTATTGCGAAAAGGAGAAAGGGAGTCTTTCGAGTAAGTCGTGCGCAAGAGCCGATGCGATGAAAAAGGGGGGGGGGGGTCAAGTGAAACTTGTCTCGGGCTGAAGGGAGCGAACTGTTGTTGAGTAAAAAGACTGTGATATCGAACATCCCAGCTAACACGGGTGCTTGGGGGGACAGGCTTCATAACCGGACATTCGGGGAAGGAGAGAAAGACCCGTCGAATGGGAGTGCGGGGGGAAAAGTGGTTGGAGGAATAAATTCGGGGGGGGGGGGGGAAGGGGCAGGTGGGCGTGCCTGGAAAGTGCGTGAGGCTCATTCATGAGGGGACTATTAATTAGATTCGGACGGGAGATTCCAGTGGGCTCTGAAGGGAAATCATGGGTGAATTGTACAGGGGAGTGAAGGCGAAAAGGGGTGGGAAAAAAAAGTATTAGGATAAAGGAAAGAAACGGCCATCATGGGCACAGTTGGTGGTGCTGTGGGGGAGGTGGGGTTACCGAAAGGGCAAGGAAGGTCTAAAGCATGAAGGTAGGTCGGGGGGGGGAGGGAAATGTACCGGACATAGGGGGGGTGAGTGGCGGCGGTACGTCTGAGTTTGTATGGAAGGGGGGGGGGACTAAATTCAACTGTTGCGGAGGGAGAACAAGAAAAGGTCTCACAACATAAAACCTGATTTACCAAATCGAAAGGGTGTACGGGAGGGCAAGTATTGGGGTTTTCGCTGGACGTTCCCGTTTTCGGGAGGGGAAGCCGGGAAAGGGGGAAAAGTCCGGCAGGCAACGAGAAGAGAAAATCAAGAAGGGGGGGGGTAAGAGTTGTCGCGCATCAGGGGGAGGGTGATCGGGGGGGCGAAGGGGGAAGGAAGCTCGAGAAGGAAGGGGGGGGAAATTACCGGACGGAGAAAAAGGCAGGGTTGCTCGCAGAATGACAGCGGGGGAGGGGGTTTTGGGCTTGGCATGAGTTGGGAAACACTAAAAGGGATGGGGAGATCTCACAACGGTTCCGCGCGTTGGGAACAAAGACAGCGGAAAGGGGGCCACGGTGTTCGTGTAAAGAACCGCACACAGGTGGCATTAAATGCATGGGGATCGAAGAGCTGAAAACCAAACTTCTCTTCGGAAAACATCAAAATGCCCTTCTTTCTTCTGAAAAGAATTCAATTGGATAGGATCGACCTCAAAAAAACGAAGGATGGAGGGGGGGGGAAGAAATTAAAAGACAAACTCGGCCAATGGGACCCTCTGACCGTCCCCAACACGAAAAAAAAAGAGGTGAAAGAAAAGCGCTTTGCGCTGCAAGGGGGGAAATACGAAAAGGAAGAGGGGGGCCATCTCGCAGGAGGAGGTCCAGTCGCCTGAACCAAGAGTGATCGCAAATACCAGGAAAAGGAAATTTTACGGATCTAAATTAAATAAGTGGAGGGGGGACATAAAGAAAAGAAAATTCAAACGAAACGGGGGAAAATTGTCGATATGTGAAAGTAAATCCACTTCGGGGTAGTCTATTTCGGGATGGGGGAGTCGTTGCAGAAGGCACCGCAAGGAAGGGCAAGTATGTGAAGCGAACAACAAAAGGGGGAGGAAATATCAGATGACCTACGTGTCACTTGGCGGTTCGAGGAAAAGCTTTTATAAAGTCGCGAAGTCAGAACGAAAGCTCGACAATCAAAGAGAAAAATTCGTAGGAAAAAAAACAAAAACTAACCGGTGTCAGGCTCAGCTCAGATGCCTATGGTATTTGCGAAAAACACTTGGGATCGCAGGCGAAGAAAAAATCGGATGGGGCTCAAACACGCAATCGGATAAAAAAGATCAAAATAAGAGAAAAAAATCTCGGGGAGGAAAAGAGAGGCTCGTTGGGGGAGCAGAAGGATGGGCCGAGTTGGGCGTTTCAGGAAGCAAACACAGATATCCTTATTGGGGAAAAGGGACCTTGAAAAAAAAACCATCATCCCGAAGGCAGTGATGTGGAAGAGACGAAGCGAATTGGGGAAGGGACCTAGGCAGGAATGCGAAATGTACTATGAATGGGGGGAGACAGGGGGGGCCAATCGTATTAAAAACAAAGAGAGAGGTCCGGGAGACCAATCTTCGCTGTCGGAAAGGGACGGAGGAAAGAAGGGTTCAGAAGAATTTAAGCTGTAGAGCAGGGGTCAAAACAAGCATACAAAAAAACTGCGCCAGCTTCAAGGGGGGGGGCGTCGTCTGCACCTCGTCCGAGGGAAGGAAATCACCGAAGAGACGTCAGCCCCAAAGAACGTCTGGGGAAAAGTTACAAAAGGAAAAAGGTTTCTGACAAGCGGCTGCGAAGTTTTGTTTCAACGCGCTTATGGGAACCAGAACTAGAAAGAACCAAAAAAGGCAGAGAAGTTAGGGGGGGTCTAACTTTTGATGGGGTAGGGGTTAGGGGGGTTGGAGCAAAGGGGGTCCGTCAGAAAAGTGATGGTAGCCTCCTAAACAGCCGGGAGACACCTGCCCCTCACGCCATTGGGGGGGGATACAACACCGGAATACCCTGGCCACAAGGAAAACCGTAACCAAGACAACTCTCCGCCGGGGGAAGCGGACTGTCTCCCCAGGAAAAAACACAGGGACCCAAACTCCGAGGAACGCTGTCCGTGGTGATAGGAGCCCTCGGGAAGCAAAAGTGGACTGACGCACAGAAATCACCAATCGAAAGAACCACTCATGCAGAAAACAACGTTATCCCGCTTCAAAGAATGGGGGGTAATGAGGGGAAGCCAAATGAAAAGGGAGATCCACGACAAACGCTGGACCACCACCAAAAAGAAGGTGGAGGGTCGCCTCTCACCCATAACATCAAAAAGTCGTCCCCTAAACGCACATCCCAGATGGCAAACCGGGGTGTCTTATAGAAAGTATGCACGGGTGAAGCCCCCCTGGGTCTGCAAGGGGCTTTGGGGGGAAAAAAGTCTTCAAAGCATAAGGGTGGAGCCCGAACCAAGAGAAGTTGGTGGAGGAGCGAAACACCAATCTGGGAAAATCGCGAGAGTCGAGTGAAGAAGGAACTGTGCCTACTCCATGAAGGCCGTTACCAGGGATTTGAAACCGGTTAAAACTAACCAAGAGCTACAACAAAATTGCCGATCTTCCGGCTCTTTTCGAAATTAAGGGCCGGGGGCGGAGGGGAGGGAAAAAAATCATGAAGACTAGATAAGTGTTCGAGAATTGGGGCTCTCAGGGAGCTTAAAAAGGTGATAATCGGGAGGCATTCAGGGTAGAAACTGACTGAAAAAGGAAACCCCATTGCACCACTATCGAAAGTCAAAGGAAGAGCTGATAAGGGGGACGCATAACGAGCGCTCAGTTTTTTGCGTAACGTTTGCGGGGTGGCCCTCATGAGTGAAAAACGAAAAGTTCAAGGAACAGAAACAGCACGCAAGGGGTGACTTTACGGAACTCAAAAACTATAACTAGAAAAGGTAAGGCGTGTTGTAGACCAGAAAGGAAAAAAAACTGAGGGGGCCCGCACCCCATTGTGGAAAAAGGGGGGGTCAGGAGAAAAAATCGGAGGCTTCCGATTCGAATTGAAAAGCGAAAAGGAAAGGGAAGGGATGGCGAATCACCCAACACCTGATTAGGGTCCTCACACACCGTGATAAAGCTGAAAAGGGAGGGGAGCCAAAAAGAGACCGTTAGGAGAAACAACAGATTGCTCGCGGAGCCGCCGGGCACTATCATGGCGAAAGAAAAAAAGTCGCAATAGAAAAGGGAGTTATGAGCGGAGGAAACCGTGCCGAACCACCGGGCCGCGACCAAGGGGCATCTGGCAAGGGAGTCGGGATGGGAAAAGATACCATGCAGAGAGCGAGAAAATTAAATGGGGGTTCGGCGGTCAATTGTGGGACTCGGATTAGCCGTCGTTGATAGGTCCGCCGAAGAGATGAAACGAGCAATAAAGGAGGAAGTCAAAAACAAAAACTAGTTAGGAAAAAGAGTCGGTTATATGGGAAGGGGGACGCAAAAGTGCTCTGAAAAATGAGAAGAAAATGGACCCGAACCACATGGAAGGTTTCACGCTCTCCAGCCTCAGTCGTCAGGGAGCAACGACACGCGAAGGCGACGGGCCATGGGGAGCTGTGGGGGTCTGGGTACGGGGAAATCGAGAACACCACGAAAAACGAGATGGGGGCTAAAGGAGAATGAGGGGCGCAGGCGTCTGCTCAAAATTCCATGATTGGTTTTTACCGAAACATGACCCCCGAACTTTTAGAAGTGGGCCAGGACCACTCTGGGGTTGGGCATTTGTTTATGACCCCTAGACGGTTAGGGAAAAAAAAAAAAAAAGCCAACGGGACAGGGGGTTCGCTTTGGAACAGGAGTCGAATAAGGAAGCGAGGATCAAGACCACGATCTCCAAGGGGGGGGGGGTGCGGGGGGGAAGACGTTTGTGGAGAGAAAAAAAAAGAACTATGGGCTTTGTGCAGTTC
>Ga0179593_1288842_pt1 | contig 31756 bp, 47 predicted proteins | sample CZODoug2_1_08_16_FD_185931 | JGI IMG/M metagenome (GOLD analysis project Ga0179593, IMG submission 185931) | Vadose zone soil fungal communities from Angelo Coast Range Reserve, California, USA - CZODoug2_1_08_16fungal (PacBio error correction) | ecosystem: Environmental > Terrestrial > Soil >...
TTGAAATGGGGGCAAAAAGAGCGGTGTCTACAGGGCCGCGGAGGGGGGCTTGCGCCGGCGAGTGAACAAAAAGGACTATAGCGAGGACGCGCGCAAAAAACAATGCGTCACTAAGAAAGACTGGCTTCAGAGGGGGAGGGGCTCTCGGCGGCTGCTGAAAAGACTCTCTGGTAAAGAAGACGCAATAAAGTCATGGGTCGCTGGGTGAAAACCGAGATGACGGAACGTCCACCATCTCACCGCGCCGGATAAAAAAGAGGGGGGATCGAAATCCTCTCTCTTGATGGAGATCGATCTGGAGAAAAGGTTTTGGGGACAGGACAGACCGACGAAACGGAAAGCAGCGAAGAATCGAAACCTTGCGTGCATAGCACTTTGAGGGGGAAATTCCCGTGAACGCGAGTGGGGCGGGGAAAGAGAGAACGTCGAGAAAAACCGATCTTCTCCACACAGGGTTAGGAAAAAATGCACGCACGGAAAAACTGGCCGGGAAAAGGACATTAGAAGCAGGCGGGAGAAAAACGATAGAGGAAAGAGCCATCGAAGTTGAACAGAGGAAGGGCCGAGGGACAAGGAGGGGGCTGTGAGAAAGGGCAAGGTATACCCACCTTGCAGCCGCAGATTACGGTCTTTATCGGAAGAGGAGGGGGATCGTGAAAAAAGAATGAACTCATTCTCAAATTGGGCGAAAGCTGAAGGGAGAAACGCTGGGGGCGAACCCGTAGCGCACCTGCTAACGTAAGGCCAGCAGAGGCCAGGCAAAATGCCTCCTCACGTAGAAAATTCGGGGGCATGGATTCACCACAAGGTGTATTCTAGGGGAAATCGGGCGGGGAGGGGGGGTATTAAGCTGTCGGGAGAAGTGAAGGAGTCATTCAGCGCGCATAACCATAGCTTTGAAAATCAAACGGGATCGCGCTGAGTAAAAATTCGGGAAAAAGAAGCTTCACTCCCAGGAACAAAAGGGGGAGGGGGATCCAGCACAAAGAAAGGAGGGGGAAATGAAGGTTCAGCCATCCCGTGGGTTTCAGGTGTTTCTCAAACTGGTAGTGTTCTTCCTGAGAATTTGGGGGGATAGAAAAAGATGACTTCGAGGTAAAAAAAAAGCTGAACCAAAGGAAAAAAGAGGAATTGGCTTAACCGGGTAGAGTAGATCTGAGGGAGTCCTTGGTGACACACTTGGGAAAGAGGGGAACAGTGCTCCAGGCCTGAAAAATATACGGAGGTGGGAAAGTGCAAAACGGCCTTGTGGGTACAAGGACAAATATGAGCCCTGGAAGAGCAGACAAGAGGTCACTCCGTCACAGCCCCAAAGTTGAGGGAATCGCGGGCAAAACCGTCAGACCTGATGGAAGACACGTGACGACGGGGCCTCAGGTTACTAAGTTGGATCTGACGAAAAAGCGAGGTTCAGCGTCAGCAAAAATGATTGAAATTTTGACTAGCTCAGTCCGGAGGGGAGGAGGCCTAAGGTGGAATCAGCGGGTCGAAGGGTTAATTAAAAGATTCCAGAAATTAGGGAGAAGAGCTGTCCGCAATGAAAGTCTTCCGGCAAAACAAAAACTAGGGAAGCGATTCGAATTATTTAGAAATTTTCGAGCGTACAACGTCTAACGGAGGGGGCGAGGGGAATAAGGCTCGAACCGGAGACATCATTCTGCGACGTAAAGATGCACGCAGGAGCTTCGGTTGCCGCTGATTCAAGAAGGAAAAAAGATTTAAAACGTTTGTCAAATGGGCCCGGGGACAGACGTGCAGGGAATCTCAACGATCCTCCAGGGGCGGTGTCCGACTCAGGGGCGGCTGAAGGGAGAGAAGAAAGTCCTAATTATTAGGGGGGGGAAGGACATGCGCTGACATCACAGCGTTGGAGAAGCGACGTTGACACGCCCCGAGGCGACGCCGTGCCGACAATGGAGAGACTTTGTCTACGCAGGGGGAAGAAGTACGTCTTGAGTGTGAACATACAGGGGAGGGAAAGAACTAAACAGAGAGGCGCTGTGGCCACGCCGCCGGAGGAGATGAAGCCAAAAAAACAGCTCGTGGGGGGGAAGGGGAGAGGAAGTTAGATTCGGCGGATGGGAGCCGGACGATGGTTCCCCCAATGCCGACGCAGAAAAATTACTCCGCGGGGAGGAGAATACAAGTCACCTATGCTGTCGAAGGTCGCAATAATTTTGTTCCCTAGTAACAACCAAATTCCAAGCGATACCGACAATGAGCTACCCGAACTATATCGAATAAGACACCGATTAGAGACGAGATCTAACGGCTGAGGTGGATAGCCATCAACTGGCAAGGAAAATAGGGACTCCAGAGGAAGGCGCTTCTTTTATTACTCAAGGGGGGGATGTCTTACAGTAATAACGACACGGAAGACGCCGGCGACAAAAGGCGAGAAGTCTTCCTGTTGAAAAAAACCGACAGGGCGTGAGACTGACGGCGGCGGCGAGGAAATTCCAGGGGGGGGAACCGAAATTGCAGATATTTTCTGAAAGGCGGGGCTAAGAAACGATTTCGAAAATGGAGGTCACAAATCAAAAGGAGGGCCAGCTCTGGAAGGGAGACAAGAAGCGAAGAGAGGTAACCTACTTGTCGGGCCCGACAATCTCTCTAGAGACCAATCATTACTCTCAACAAGGGGTTTAGAAAGCGCTTGACTAGAGGGCCTGCAGAGCCGCTCTGCGCTTGAGCGTGTGCTGAAAGGGGTTCTACGCCCGCTGGGGGGGGATCTGAGCAGGGGCCAGGAAGGGCTTCGGGGAAAACTGGGTAAAGTGAAAAAAAACCGAAGAGTAAAGTGCAAATCCTGACAACCGAAAGGTAAAACTATCAGGGGAAATGAGACGCTTAGAGAGAAAAAGGGATCAGTACTCTCAGACAGCTTGTCGGCAGGTGGAAAGAAGGACTAAGAGAAGAAAGGAGACGCCTAGATCTTACCTTGATGTTGAAGGTGGGACATGAACCCGTAGATTAGGAACGCGAGAAGGAAGAAGGGGGATAAGCCGCCAAAAGAGAATCTGCCTTCTAAAAAGATTTTTGCGATAACCTTCGCAAATTAGGCAAGTGAAGGAAATTGGGCGTCCTCGGGGGCGACCCCAATGGACGTCGGGACTTCTCTGATTGGGGGAAATCCCTCCTTTGCAGTTGGGAAACCAGGGGGGCGTATCGACCAGAAACAGGAGAGACAAAATGGAAATAAGCGCCGCTTAGTCATGTCCGCGGGATTGAGAATTAAAGCGTCTTTCGAGCCAATTAAACGCGTTTTGGCGGAAAAAAACGGCAGGAATGCCTCTGGGTAGGTTGAAGGGAAAAAAATGCACACCAGACTTCCCTGTGAGGGTAGGGAGAGAAAAAAAACAACTGGAGAAAAAGAGGATGCCCGAGAGTAAATGGTGCTGCTTAAAAAGAACCTAAGCATCCAAAAACCTTCGAGCCCTGTCGTCGGGGAGGGGGGGGAAAAAAAAACTCGTTCAATATCGACTTGCGCACAGGGACATTTACCGAAGCTCAATCACCTAGCGCCGCAAATGTTGGCTAACCATGGGGTTTAAGGTACACTGGGGCGCGGGGAAGCCTAATTTAAAACTGAAAGGGGAGAAGTTTAAGTGGAACTAATATTAAGGCCTTCGGGGGAGAAGGGGGGACGCCGAGGTCGGGGGAAAAAAGGGAACGTGATTCCGGAAGGGTGTCGTCTTTCTCGACCAGGGCTTTGGACGGACCGAGAGAATAGCGCGATGAGCCCCCGGACAGGAAGCCGGCGGGGAGAAAAATCCAGGGGGTGTGAAAGGGGGTTCAAACAACATCAAGGTCAGCTAGCGAAAAAAGGCTCAAAGCTGCGTAGTACGGAAACACAAAAAAGTCGCTCCACAAGCCAAAGAAGAAGAAGGACTGTCGCTCGCCCCAGGGGGACCTGCTGATCCAAGAGCAAGTAAAAGAAATTACTGAACGGGGCCTGCGCCAGGGTTTTGCCCCCTGCCTGCAAACCCATGGCCCCAGACAGGGAAGCGTACTTCACTGGGGCCTCAACAGCGGAAGGCTAACCCGGATGCCAGCGCACAGAAAAAAACGCCGCGAAGCATCCGGGGAACGGACCATCTCGGGATAGTCCACCAAGCGGTTGCGGACCGACATGCTTGGCTCTGGAGAGAGAGGAGAGCTGTGCACACGTCGGCTAACCGGGCCGAAAGCCCGCCTCGAGGGTTAACCTACTATCGAACCTAATCTGCGTTTCCAGTGTTAAACCTCAAAATGCCTGCCCAAGGGAAAGAAAATTTTAAGAACGCAGGCAGCGGTTCCGATCGGACGAATTCCTCGAATAATCGAGGAAGCGGATCTGCGACCCGGAGGAAGTCTCTCAACACGTCGTCGCCGGAAAAAGTGCCGGAATGAGGGATCAGGACTTGCATGTCAAAATCCAAGAAACACCCACCGCCGAGCGAGGGCTGGAGGCAAAGACGACCCCCAGATGGCTCTCAGGAGGGTGGCGCAGAAAGACGGTGATGCGCGAGGGGAGAAGGATGGGGGCAACAATCGCGGACAGAGGGGGAAAATCCGACGCATGTCATTGGGGGGTTCGTTTCGAACCAGCACTAGGGGGGGTCCGGTGGGGAAGGGCGACAAAGGGGCGGATCTAAAGGGAGAAGCCGGTGTTGTTGGAAGCGTCCTTCATTCGGGAAGGAAAAGAACTTCCGAGCCGGCTACCTGCCGGGAACGCCGTCGAAATTATCCAAGGAGACGAATTAGATCTAAAAAGTCTTTAACGGGGGGAGAGATCAGCGGTAATGTTCAGAAAATAACCGCGCCATCCTCTCGGACGGGTGGGGATTCGAACAGAAGGATCTGGGAAGCAACGCTTTCGGCCCGGCCGCGAAAGCCTTCATCCTATCTCAAGCGGAGGACGGGGGTAAATAGTCAAAGAGGGACCATATCATCACCGTCAAGCGAACGCACCCTCCAAGACCGCACGACGTCATCACAGGTTAATTCGTCGGCGAGGGGAAGGCAAGTGCCACGCGCGGGGAGGGGGAATGGATTTGACCGCCTTGACCACTGACCACCGGAAGTAAGGTTGTCCGGATTGGACTTCAAGCTTCCAAGAGACATCCATGTCTGGCATACAGAATCAGAATGGGGAGAAGACGGCAAAAAGGACTAAGAAGACCTTGAAGCTGTTCAGACAGCGAAATACATTAGAAGCCAACGCGAATGAAACACTTGACTTTTGTTGAAAAAATACGACAGGCGAGAGGACAGCTGAGAAAAAAGGCTGAGCCTCGGACGGGTAGGGGAAACTTTCCGGCTTGGTGCTAAAAAGAAAGCGGATGTCTCTCCACAAGGCGAAAGGGCCGGAAGGGAAAAAGGGAAAACGCAGTTTCGTTGAACAGGGGGCTCGCAACGTCAATTTCTTAATAGTACCGGACATTGAAGAGGGGGAAGACCTAAGGGGGCGGAGAGAGGAGGAAAAAACGCAACACAGATCGATTCTAAAGGCTGGTAAAGGGGAGGAGAGCACATCAGGAGGAAGCTAAAGATCTTATATGAACATCAGAAAGGGGTGAACCCTCCAATCCAACCAAGCGATGAACCTGCGGGACGAAAAAACCAATGCAAAAAAAAAAACGTAAAAAGATCGGCTAAGGAAAAGAATGCAAGTCCATCTTTGAGGAGAAGTGTTGGCCACAGTGCGCGACACTAAGAATCGGAAAACAGATGACGAAAGCAAAAAAACAATCGAAACACCCACGTGTAAGTGGCTTGAAGAGAAAAGAAAAACTGTCCTTGGGGGGGGCGGGAGACCAAACTGCGTTCCGGGGGAGGGGAGCTGTTGGGCCTGCGACACGAAGGAGCCGGAAGCCTCCTATAGCATGGTGGGAAGTTCGGAGTGTAGTGATTAGGAAATGGGCCTACTGGTAAGCTTTTAAAGGATCCTCACAAAGCGTCATCCCACCTATTTCCGAAAAAAAAGAACTAGAACTGGGAGAGCACGGCACCACTAATCCACCCCCTCAGAGGGAATCCCGTTTTGGGAAGGAAGACCATTAATAGGAGGGACGAAATGGGGTCGGGGAGAAAGGTGGTGGTGCTACGCCTGTGACGAAAAAAGCGCTGCCAGTCAGAACACTAGGGGGACTGTCTACGCGAGGAACATCCTGCTGAAGAGAGAAATTCAAGGAGGCCGGAGTCCGAAAGGCGTGGTCTCAAGAAGGACTCCCGCACCTTCGGGGGAAACCTCTCGGAAAAAAAGGGAGGAGCTCAGGCCGTGTCCATGAAAAGCCGAATGTGAGAGTGTCGGGTCGAAGGGGAAGACCGGCTATGCAGAAAAAATGTGGAAGGAATCGACGAAGCGTAAGGGAACGTGAAAAAACAGCGCGTTAAAGAGGATGGGAAAGGGGGCTTCGAAAGGTCTAGACTCGATATCGGAGGCTGGGGTCAGAGGATGTCACAGGAGATCACGCCAATAAAGCTCATGGAAGCCTCTCGGCTTTGCAGCGAGGAAAAGAGATCGGATCAGGCAAAACGATGAAGGAGGAAAACGGCAAATAGGACCGGTCAAAATCACCCAGGAACGGCCTCCAAAAAAAAAAAGTGACGCACCCTCGGGGCAGGATCGCCGGACGAGGAAAAAGCCGAGATGGAGTAGGGCCGAAGGGGGTTGGAGGGGGCGCGCTAGCGGCGTCTGGGGTAAAAACTAACGAAGGAAAATTAGGACAACTTTCTAACAGAACGCTTTTTAAAAACAGATCAAAGGGACACCGAGGTATGAGCAAAACAAAAACGAGAGAGGACCGGGGGAAGAGATCACAGCGTAGGAAGCCAAGGGGCGTCATCGAAAGGGGGGGCTTGGGGAAAGGGGATCGAAGAGCTGGGGCCAACATCCGACTAAGAGGAAATGCTCGAAAAACCACCCCATCCTCAACTCAAAGCTATAATAAGTTTGAGAGAAATTAAGAATAAGCTGCATCTAATGGGGGAGAAGGGCTTCAGCGTGAGGGGGGGTCTCTGGTGAAGACAATGAAAGGAAAACTGGAGCAGGGCGGCGAGGAATTACTAACTGATCGAGCAAGGTCAAAAAAAGGAGGTCCATGGCGGAAGGTCGGGAAGTTTATTGCAGAAAAAAGACCGAAAAGGTAATCTCGAGATCGACAATTAGTACGAAAGAAACGTGTTCGTGAAGAATGCCGGGGATCGTGGGAAAAAAGACAGGAAAGCTAGCAGAGGCTCGACAAAGGGTGTCAAAGAACATCGCACGGCCAGAAAAAAAAAACGGCATATTGGGATCAGGAAGAGCACTATCGCGGAGGGCGAAAAAACGTAACCTCGGAAGTGGGCTAAAAAAGGTGCTAGGCAGGCCTGGAAAAAGGAAACGTTCCCCGCCGATAGAAAGTATCGGGCTCAGGGGGGGCTATGACAAAGTCGGGAACGTCGATAGATTTGCAAGGGGAAGGCCAAGCGCTGGTCTACAAGAGGGGGGCGACACATGTAAGGAAACAAAGGACATTCTAAGGCATACCGCAAAAGGTCAAAGAAAGGGGCAGGGATGAAAAGGCATTCACTCGGTGGGGGAGGTCATGGCGGGGGGGAAAGGGAAAAGGAAGTGGTCGCCCGGTGTGAAAGCAAACGCCGGTACCTGGGGGGAAGAAAAATCCGGAAAGCGGAAAGGAGGGAACGGCATCTTCACAAAAGGTTTCTTACCATCCAAGGCAGCCAGAAAGGACACCGAGCGGGGGCAAACAAAGGAAAGCTCTTGAATGGGGATTCAGCCACGACCATAAAATGGATCACATATTATTTTCAGGAAGGGGTCTCTATTTTTGTGAAGAATAAAAGTCGACGAAAAGGGGGGGAAAAGCAAGGAAACTTGGCTTAACCGGTTTATCGGAAGGAAGACTAGTTTGATGCACTGTGGGAAAAGGGGCGCGCCCGAGCTCCGCCTGAGGATCAAGCGGGATTAGGAGATGAAAAAAAAAAAAAAGAAATGAAGAGCAAAAGATGGAAGCCTTATGAAGGCTCGAAGCGAACCTTGCAGACGGCACCAAAAAGTTTTCGAAGCGAAGGGGAAAGAGCAATTCGACAGAAAAGGAAACAGCTTCCGCAAGTAACTGGATACGAAGTGACAGATAGGTGAAACTACACAGTTGGGGAAAAGAACTTTAATAAAGGAAGGACATTTCTATTAAAGGGAGAAAGGGAAGAAAACTGGGGAGGAGGGGGGGACCACTTCGGCAATTATTAAAGAATTCAAATCGATAGAGCCTCCTCGCACTGATAGTAAGGAGGGAGAAAAAACTTCCAAGTCTGGAAGGAGGCGGCGGTCGTCAGGGTTGAGGGAACGCGTCCAACGCGGTCGGCTCTGTCATAGAAGCCGATCTGAGAAAAACAAGCTAGAGGCCCGAAGGGATTGAGGGTTAAGACGGGCTGAAGTCAAGGGAAAAGGAATGGTACTTTGCATGTAACGGGAGGAAAACGGAACCTCGTCGGGAATTCTCCCTCAACTTCGGAAAAAAAAAGAACGGGGTGAGGGAGAAGCAGGCGTGAAAAGAGGAGACGAGGAGGAAAAAGGGAATCAAAAATCACCTCGCTTGAATCTTCAAAAAAGAGGACCCGGACAGAAGGACTTCAGCATCCCAAGGAAAAAACGATCTCTTACCTAGGAAAGGCGGCTACGGCTGGGCAGCGACCGATAAAGCGAACCAACAAGTCCTAGAAGAGGGGAAAAAAAAAAGGGGGATTACAAATCTCGTGAGAAAAAATCAAAAGCGGTGATAATTTAGGAGGGGAAGGAGCTGGTAGGCTGAGCGGACGAGGAGTTAGATCAGAGAAGACGGGGGGGAAACAAAGGCCGCGCAAAGAAAGGGCAACGATTCATCGAAGGGAAAAGACAAGAACTAGTTTGCAGGCCGCAACAGCAAAGCCCGGGGGGTGGCCAAGATACTATACGGGACAGAGGGCAATGGAACCGATCGAGGGGGCTCACCGATTCAGGGGGGCACATAAGGGGAAAAATTATACAGAAGGGGGCCTGCAAAAAGAATACAAGCCTCTTCAAAACCTGGCGGTATTAAAAAAAGGTCGGCAAGTCTATCAAGAAAAAAAGACTCCATGACGCAAAAAAAGGGGTAAATCGCCTGAATTGGCAAGCGGGACGGGGGAGATAAAGAAAAAAACACTATGGCGGCGGTGGAGGGAAAAATATTCAATTATATGTAGCGGTGCAGGTAGCGAAAACGGGCAATGGGACGGGCTAGCCTGGGTATAAACAACAATGGGCAATGGGAGGGATATCGAAAACTGTCTAATCGCAAGGGCAGGAGAAAGAGGTTCGAACTCGCCGACAAATCGAGCAAATGAAAGGGAACAACGCGGGTGGATCAAAAGAATGTATCTTCCCCCCGGAAGAAAGCGCGCGGCTCTGCGGAAAGGAAAAAGACTGTAGGAAAAAAGACCGAATCGGTAAACGAAAATCGTGACGGACCGGTCAACGTGAGAACGTTTTCTGAAAAAAAAAAACAGGCAGAAAAAAGGAAGAAACGCAGCACGAGAAGTTTAAGACTTGAAGTGGGGGCTTGCGCCTAACAAGAAAAAGGGCTCGGACCATTGTCGGGGTCAAGGGCAGCGAATTCTCTTGGGGAGGGAAAATAGAACGATGGAAGAAAGTGACGGTTCAGGCAAAACCCAGAGAAGAACTCTCCAAAAGGAAAAAGAATGGGGGCAATGAGCAAGCGCAGACGACTCGCAAATGTCAATGTTTTTAGAACCTTCGCAACCTTAGCCCATAAACTATTTCGCCTCAAAAAAGAGGAGACGGAAACTTCAGGAAGGACAGCTTCAGAAAAAAATCCCGCGCAGGTTTTGTGCGAAAAATGCGTTACTGAGGAGGGCGTTTTTAAACTAAAAAAAAATGGGGTCAGAAGAGATCAAGGGGGAAGACTAGAATGCTGAGAAAGGGAACGGGCAACAGGTGGGGGAGAGAAAGTCGATCTTCCCGGGGGGGGGTGTTGACTTGTCGCTAGGGAGAGATTGTCTGGGAGGGGTGGAGGGGGAAGGGAATAAAAAAACAACTACTGCCGGAGAGATTCGTAGCACAACGGGCACTATACCGACAATCGAGAGTGGGGGTGACGGCTGGGCGTCCATGAACAAGAAATGCACCTTTCCCGCGTCTAAAAAAAAGAAAGTTCTTGCAAAAAAAAAGACGGATGGAGGAACGCGATTATGGACCCGAGCTCAAACCCGCCAAAAGAAGAATACACGTCGCTGAATGTGGAAGGGACACCCAAGGGTGGCTGGCGGGGAAACAAGTGTACTAGGCGGGTAAAACAAAAGCGCGGGATCAGAAACCTGCGTAAGGAGCCTACAAGGGGAATCAATAAAAAAGAGGGTAAGAACAAAGGTCTCCCCCCAAAAAAAAAAAGGGGGTACATTCCTGGTATTTCAGGGCGCAATTTCAAAAAAGGGAGGGGAATAAGTTAAAAAGAAAAAGGGTGGTTCACCCAAGAGCACCAGATTGGGAGCGTCTCATCAGCTGACTAACTTCGCAAAAGGACCCACCATGAAAGAACTTAAAAATGGAAAAAAGAGAAATCAACCAGCGCAAGCACGGTCTGAAAAAAATCCAAGATCAAGAAGTGAAAATATTCTGGACTGAAGGGGGAAGAACCTAGGCCAATTTGGGGGCGGCAACCCAGAAGTCCACACTTTTTCGCTGAAAGGGGGGGAACGCAGGCAAACCGAGGGAGTCTGGGGGGAAGAACCCCCGGATCATAAGACCACTCGCTCATCTCCAGAGCATTCTCTTGAATCGGGAAAATCTAAGAAGAGGGATCTCTTTTAAACTTAGGGATGCTTTTCGAAATTAAAAAAGGGGAGTAGATCTTTATCAAGGGCGGACATACTCTCCATTGAAAGGAAAGTGCAGGATGGAAGGGAGGGGGGGGCCTAGCCACATTTGGACTAGGCTCGCCCCAATCTACAAAGGAAAACCTGCCTACAGACTCCCTCGACATGAGGAAATTGTTATCCGGACCTCAATGGCCTCGCCGCAATAGCTGCATGAAGTCGATACCAAGAAAAAGTTGCTACCCGTGAAAAGGGCAACACGAAAGAAGCCTGAGTCAGTTGTGAAAGGGGGGGGGAAAGAAATAAAAAATCGATGAGAGAGCGCAGCGGCTTAAGTCTTGGGGAGAGCCCCCCCATGGATCTCTAATTTGACGGGAGGGGGTATCAACCCCCGTGGCTTAGGACATCGTCGAGTTAAGGGGGCGCTCATATGTAGGGAAGACCCGCGTGCGAATTGGGAACAACGAACAAATAGGGAAGCAGAAAGCGTGACGGCCGATCCTCCAAGCGACTCCTGGTGGGTTGTCGCGGATGCAAAAGGGGGGGGCGAAAAGACCGAGGAACATCCAGCGACCCTCCGAAATAGCCGAAGGCCGTCAAGTAAAAAAAGGAATAGGAGTAATCGCCCTCGGCGAAGGGGAAAAAGCCGATGGTGGGTTGAGGGGGGGGACAGGCGACCCAGCACCGGCCATCCAAAAGAAGTTACGAGGGTCCCTTAAAAAGAAAAGAGAGGCTGCTTCAAGGGCCACGGCGTCGAAAGAGCACCTGACAACCGAAGTAGGGAGCTCATGCGCAGCTCATCGGGGAGGAAGGGGGGAAGCGGACGCCGAACTCACCAAACTAATCAGCACGATCGGCAAAAAGGACATGTATCGGCGGCTTCTGAAACAAGCGTCCGGGAGGGGTAGCGCCGACCAAAAACCGAGGACATGAGGACCTTATTTTAGTCAGAAAGGGGAAAAAAAAGAAATACACAGGGAGGAAAAGCATTAACGTAGGTGCGAAGTCCCGTACGAAAAGAGACGACTCCGCGCTTTTAAAGCTTGAAGATCGGGGAAAAAAGTAAGCAATTAAAGTGGTCGAGGGGACGAAGAGGAAGCCGCGAGACTCGGGAGAAAAAAGAGATGAACCTTTCCTGTGCACTTGCCACGGAGGAGGAGAAGTCCTAACTCCGCAGTCGAAAGAATCCCTAGGCCCAGTCATTCAAAATGCAGTGAAACATCTACTAAAGGAAAATGAACGCAGTTTGGGGAAGGGAAAGCCAACATGAGCTAAAGACAAGCTGGAGAATCAAGGATGAAGAAAGGGAAGGGAAATGGAAAGAGAGCTCGAAAAATTTGCGGGGCCGGGGGGAACAGAGAGGATAGATCTAAGCCAGGGGGGGGACTCCATGGAAATACAAATGGGTTTGGGGGAACACGGACCTAAAGAAAAAAAAAGGCGATATTACACTCATTCGAAGAGGTGCGCCGCCCCCAAGGGGGGGAAAAGGGTCAAAAAGAGAGTGGTGACTCTCTAAAAGGGGAAGCAGTGACATACGGGAGGGGGCTACTTGGGTTTCGCGGGGGTTCCAAAGGGGGGGAGCAGAAAACTCTGTGGATCGAAAATAGAGACCAAAGGTAAGGGAGAGCTCCGGTAAAAAATACTAAAAAAAAAGTGAAGGGCCAAATAAAACGCTTGCCTTGTGGGGGGAAAAAGAAATTAGGGGGGGGGAGGGGAAAAGAATTTTATGGAAAAAAAGACCAACTGCGGACCGGAAAAAAGCCGGAAGGAGAACATTTGGGAAGATGGGTGCTCTATTCAAAGGACGCGAGATTAGGAAAAAGGAGGCTTGCCCAGACACTTCATCCTCACAAGAGAAAAAAAAAAAAAAAACCACAAAAGCAAACAAGGAGAGAGGAACGGTACGTGACCAAAAAAAACAGATGGCCTCAGGAGGGAAAAAGCCTGAGGAGCGTTGAGATAGAGGGTCGGAGAATGGTTCAAGGGGGAAAAGAAGAAGGGTCCATTAAAAACTCGTCCATGGGAAAAAAACTGAGGACTCGGGGAAAAACGGGACAAATTATATTGGTAGAGAATAAAGGCGTCTTAAGGGGGGGGGAAAAATGGGTCGCGGAGAAAAACATCTACAAGAAAAGGAAAAAGTTCCTATTAAACACTCTTTTAAGAGGAGAAAGCTTAAAAAGGAGTCAAAGGGCCCGATACGTGAAAAAACTAACATTTATAAAGGTCATGTTCTTACGGAGGGGTGCTCCGGTCAGGAACAGGCCGCTGGTATGAGCTTGTCCTGATCTAAGAGAGAGTCTCGTCAAAAAGGGAAAACGGGTCCCGGTGCTGGCGGCTAGGGCCGGAAAGGCTAGAGTCATGAGGGGAAAACGGTTCTGGCGGCTCAAGTAAATTCAGGAAGAAAAAAAAAAAAGACTCTTCGTTAACAAAGCTCGAAGGGGGTCATCGGAGTCGGGGAAGAGAGGCTATGGAAAGAAAAAAGAGCTTAGCTTCGTGGATTACAAAGACCCCACTGATAAGAGAGGGGGGGTTGGAAGGAAACCAGAGGTTGACATCTCTCCTACTAAAGAAACTGATAAATCAAGGAAAAAAGGACCGGGAACATGGGGGGGGGAAGATTGAGCTCGAAGAAGCTAGTGGGGGGTAACTAGCGAGAAAATAAAGGGCCACGAACATGGAAAAGAACCGAAAATTGTCCACCCTACAAAAAGAAAAGGGGGAGACCAACCTTATAGAGGAAATATAATCAATATTTAGGGGGATTTGTCAAAGAGGAAGGGGCGACACTCAAGGAGTCAAGGAAAGATTTGCGCACGAAGGAAAACAAAAAAGAACTAGGAGAGAAATAAAAAAACAACCTTGCTGACCTAAAGGGGGAGGTGCAAGAGATGTCGTCGTCCGAGAAAAAAAGGGGTAGGAATCAAAGTTATCAGCAAGGAAGGGGCGGGAAACTCCCGACGAAAAAAGGGGAAAACCTTGGGCACATGAGCGCGCCCAGGGATCAGGTAAGAGAGCGGCAAAAACATTGTAAAAGCGGGCAGAGGAAAATTTATTAAGGAGCCCCTGAAGGGGAAAAAGATGCTCTACAGAGGCAAAGCGCGCCATCCGGGAAAAATCATGTTAAAAAAAATCTGGGAAAGCCAGAAAACCATGGAAAGGAGTATATCGAAAAAGAAGAAGGGAAAAAGGGGGGGAAGAAAAGACATACCAAGAACGCCTCGTCGGGAATGGAAAAGGTTTATCCATGTAAGAGCACTGGGGGGAATTGGCATATCGAAAAAGAGACGGTGAAAATCAGGGGGGAAAACCCGAAGGTTTCTGTCTATGTGGATGCGCCGAAACACGCAAAGAGGGAACCCCTGTAGCGGGGATGGGAGCGCATGGGATGGTACTAAGAAAAAAGTCCAAGGGGAACCCCCCCCAAAGCCATCGATTGGGGGAAAAAGGGGGAAAGGGGTCAAGAAAGGGGATAAAAAAAAGGCGAAACCAGTCGCCTCACCGGGATCTCAGACGATGGAAAAATATGCATTAATTCCCAAGCAGGGGACAGGTCGGGAAAAAAAAGAAAAAGCTGGGGAGTTGGAAAGTCGAGACGCAGGGGGGGAGCGGTCAAGGGGGGGGACAGGAATAAGGGTGATGTGTAGCGGGAACAGCCTACGCGAATCAGTCAAAAGAACTAAATCGGGAAAGGGAAAAAATCCTTAGAAGAAGGCGGCCTCATTGGGAAAGGGGAACACCGTTCGCCAGGAAAAAGAAAGGGGGAAGGCGGGGAGAAAAGCAACAAAGGAAGGTGAGGCAACGATTTCAGAACGGAACGTGGGTGGGTGGGGGGGGTATCAAAACTTGGCGTGTAACTTATGGTGATTTGGGGGGGGGGAGGGGAGGAAACTGTCAGGCGCAAAGGACAGACGTAAACCACGGGAAGGAACGGGCGTACCGGTGGATCTTACTATAAGGGGGAAAGGGGCACGGTGTAAAAAGAAATGAGGGGGCGCCCTATGCTCCTCGTGATGGGAATGATCGGGGGGAAATGTGCGTAAAGGAAAAAAAAACGACGTTATCTTGAGAAGGAGCTCCGTGGGAAAGAAGACGGCTCGAAGTGCTCAGATTCCGGCAAAAAGAAAACGGTGTGAGCTAGGGCGGGAGTCCGTTCGAAGATTTCGAACACCGGATTGACATCCATCTTCACCAAGGGGGTCCAAGGGAGGGGGGAGCTTTGGGAGGGGCACCCAGGAAAGGCGTGGAAAATGCCCCGGACCAACACGGGCGATTGGTACTAGATCCCGAATTCTGCGGGGGGAGGAAGATGGAAGCGGTCGGTCGAGTGGTAGGAAAAACTGTGGGGGAAATCTTATATTATAAGGAAAAGGGGGGGGGAACGCAAATGAGCGTCTACTCCTAAAAACGTCAAGCTAAAGGGGGCTTGTCGAGAGGGATTAAGGGATGAAACTCCAAAGGGGCGGGGGATGGGAGGATTGGAGAAGGGCCGAAAGCAGACAGAGCTTCGACTTCAGAAGGGCGGGGTAACTATGGGGGGGACAAATCTTGAAGTAAAAGACTGAAAAAGAGAGTCAATGAATTGGGGACCAAAGATGGAGCCCGGCGAACCTGAGGGGTGAGGGGAAGGAAAAAAAAAAGGGGTCAAAAATTCCGAAGGGGGACTCTACAGGTGCTATCACTTGTGGATGGGAGCTTACGCTGCTTCAGAGGAAATAGCTTCTCAAGCGCGCCATAACCGAGAGGAGGCAGGACATCATCCGTTGGTCCGCCCTCATGCCCTGGAAAAAACCTTCTGGGCTCACTCCCGACCCTTGCCGAGGAGAGTATCAGGTTGAAGGGGCAAGGAGGCAAGACCTTCATAGAACCAAAGAGCGCTGTTTCAAACGAGAGGAGAAAGAAATCATCGTCCAGAAACGTTAGAAGGATCTCTGCAAAAGGTGAAGCGGAAAAAGATTTAGAGAGGGAGAATGGGGGAAAAGACGAAAACAACACACGTGCTCCGCGGATCAATTATCAGACCTAATTCGCTTCAGCGCTCAACAAAAACCAAATTCGCAAGCTGGTGAGTCTGACGACAAGGAAGAAAATCGATAGATGGCGATCAAACGATGACTGCGAAATAGAGGCATCAAGGTATAGGGCCAAGGTGAAGCTCAAGGAACCGAACCTGCGAGGCATCTGGCGTTAATGAAAATCGAGGTGAGGAAGTTCACTAAAAAAGTAAGGGAAAAGAACAAAGAAACAGTGTGGAGAGGAAAAAGTCAAAAAGGGAAACGTCCTCAGCTAGCGAGAGAGATGAAGGAAAGGGAGGCGAGGAATTCAAAGGAAAAAAGGAACACATGGGCGGGCGTGGAGGAGGTGGGAAAAGTCGCGGACGGAGAAATCCTTTGTAAAAGGGGGAAACAACTGACCTATTGAATAGCGTACTAAAAAAAGTCACCACGAGAGAGGCGGGGAAGGCCAAGCGCGCACACAGAAACTATCGCGAAAAAAAGTAGGAAACACGATTTGAGAGGAGTGATATTTGGAGGGAAAAAAAAGCGCTCGCCTTCTCTTAGGCGTTGTGGGCTGAGAAAATGTTAAGAGAAAATATTTGTAACAGATAGCTCTCCATCGGGGGTTGAAGCTGGCCGAGGGGGAAAGGTGGCAGGAAAAAAAACGGGCCAAAGAAACGTCCGTAACCTCTGCGAATTCGAGGGGTGCCTGGGGACTGAAAGGAAAGCGAAACATGGGAAAAAGGATACAGGGGCGCCGAATGCTTCTGGGGAAAAAGAATAGAGAAAGTAGCAGAGGGGGAAAGAGGAAAAAGGGAGGGGGGGGGGGAAAAACGAATCAGGGGCATGTGGAAAAAAGGGAACTGAACAGGCCGTCACAACGGGAATGGAAAGGCAGAGCAACCTACAGAGGGAAAAAGGAATTGGGGGGGAGGGAATAGGCAAAAAGTTAGCCGCAAGGAAAAGGGGCCGCTCTAGAATCTTAGACCAGAAGGCGCATGACAATAGGAGGACTGAAAGAACGGGAGATTGTGGAAGGGAAAGGGGAAAGGGGGAGTGATCTAGAAAAAGGTAAAACGTCTTCAGCAAAGGGGGAAAAAAAATGAAACGCGGCCAACAAAAATTACAGGGAGGAATTCGGGGAAGCAAGAAGGAGAGAAAGAGAGCGGGGAAAAGTTTTTTGGGCTTCAAAACAAGCGAGGATAAAGGGAGGGAGGGGGGGATTTTGAGTCCAAAAAAAACACAAGGAAAAGGACCGGGTAAGGTCAGGGGGAGGAATAGATCTAACACCAACAAAAGGGAGGGAAAAAGAGAATTCAAAATCGAGCGAGACCGGAAAAGGAGGATAGGCTTCAAAATGAACAGCCATCACCGCAATCTATAAAAAAGGGGAAGTTCGAATCAAAAGAAGGATACTGTCTCGAACAGTTGGAAGGAAAAAAAGGAAACCCTCGAAAGAAGGACTCGTCGGACAAATTGTGGAGAACGGGGAATGGGGGGGGGGGGATCTGAAAAGGAAAGAAGAGCGTTCAACTACAGGGATTTTCGGCAAAGAAAAAGGAGTGGAAAAAATGGGGGGAGACGAGGCGTAAAGAAAAGGTCCTGTCTTCAGGGGGGGGAACGGGGGAAGGCATGTGTTTTTTGGTTTTTGTTGGTTCGAACAAAAAAAAACCGGGGGGAACTTTGGAACTATCCGAAAGAGGGGAGCGCTATAACCTGAGGTTGCAGGCCGCGGACAGAAGGTTTGCACCTTTCAGCGTCGGGACAAGGGACAAGCACATCGCTCAAAAGAAGCGGATACTGGCTTCTTAAGTACTGAGGCCCAATAGAATGAAGAAAAACCAAACTTGGGAAAGTAATCCGGGACGAGCGAAACACTTCAGAAGGTAAAAAAAATCAGATTCGCATAGAGGAAAAAAGGGAAAAGGGGGGACGCAAAAGAAGCCGTTTGGTGAAACAACCCACCCCGGGGAAAAAAAAAACCTCCTAGGGACCGGAAAAGCCGGGAGACCCATTGATGCAATCAGAAAATCACCACTCTCCACGAAGAGAAGACGTTCATAGTACTTTAAAGAGACCAGCTCCCAGGAGAAGAACAACCGTTAAGACTTGCAAGGGGGGAAGAGAGCGCGTTGGGAAAAAAGAAAAGAAGGACACGTCGTTCTACCGGACATACCTTGGCGAGGGGGTAACACATTGCCGAAGAGAAGCGGTGGAAAAAGTTTCTGGGGTGCCCCGTTGACGCGCAAGGGAGAGCCAATCAGTGAGGGAACTCATACCCCCAAGAAAAAAAGCCACATTCAATTCAGGGTTGACATCATAAGAATTGGAACAGTGGCGGGGAAGGAGAAGGGAAAAGCATCGGTAAGGCGACCGAGAGGGAACACAAGTGAAGCTGAGTAATGGGCGGGGGATACGCTGGAAGATCCGATGTAGAATCATCACCTAAAAGAGGGACTTGCCGCGGCTGGGCTTACCCAAGGCTCTCCTGAAAGGGTGAAGATGAGTCAGGGTCGATCTCTGTTGATGCATTGTCGCGCATATGTATAAACTCCGGTGAAAAAGTGGGGGTGGACTAGAGACTAAAAAGTCTGTGCTCCTGGGGGGGGGAGGGACTTTTCAGGGCAGATAGGCACATTGGGTGTGTGTGTCAAAGGAGGACGGAAATGCTAGAGAAAAGGCACCGCGGGCGCCAGCTAGGGAGAAATGGGGAGGGACCAGCTTCAATTATCAATCCGAGATAAAAAGGGTGGACCCTCTCGCGTTAACATCGCAGGGAGGGGTTTCTGAATGGAGAGGGGAGGTTCAGCCCATCAAGGAGCAGAAGAGAATGGAAACGAGGGAGGAAGGGAGTTCGGCACCCAGCATGCTTCGTCTCATATGGAATGGACAAGAAGGAAGAGCAACAAGGGAAATATCAAAAGAAAAAGGCATCTTCTAAGAGTAAGCTCTAGGAAAAAAAGAAACAAAAGTCTTGTCAATAGGTAGGGGGACCGTCTGAAAGGAAAAAAATCACTCGGGAAGAAAGGGCGGTCCATCTCAGGGGGGGACCACAGGGATGAAATGCTTTGAAGGGGATGGGAATTACCAGGAGCCAAACCAAAGACCAGAAAGGGGGGAATCTAGCTGAAAAATGGAAAGAATAACACTAAAAAACGATCTGAAGATGCCTCAAGGGAACGGTCATTCCGAGGGGAATAATAACTCGTCCAAAAAAGAGGAAGGAAGCACGGGGGTTGCTGTTCCGGGGAAAAGGGGAAGCTCCGGAAATAGGAAAGGAAAAAAAATAAATATTAAAAACGGAGAGTTCACCAATAAACTTGTCACTGGAATTGGCAGGGTTCCTCACATAGCCTGCCAAAGGAGAGAGGAGAGCGTCCCCAATTAGAGCGATGCAGACCAGAGGACCGGGAATGGACGCATTCAAGTTGGGGGTGATAAACCTCTTCAAAAGGAGATACAAGAGGGGAGGGAGATGTATTACATCATATATCGAAAGAAGAGGGAGGACTAGGAAGAGAAAGGAAAAGTTGACGGGTGGAAGTCAAAGGAGAATTATTCGGGGACAGGCGAAAATATCTTAAAGACTCATTTCCTCCGGATAAGACGGGTGTGGAAAAGAAAAAGAACAAATCGCGCTATAGTCCGCAGGCGGAGATCCAGGTGGTTCACAAATACATACGGGAAAGGGGGCGCTAAACTAACCAAAAGGAATAAGAATGGGATGTATGAGTGGCGCTTGCTGAAAGGTTGCGAGAAAGAGTTAATGAACGAGAGAAAATAAGGGAGACTCGGGAGAAGATACGAAAAAAAAAACCACGGGGAAAAATGAGGTGCAGTTCCAGAGAGGGAAAAGGGGGGGCGGATCAACTAAGGCGCGGTCCGGGCCAAAGGTAACCAAAAACCTAAGCAAGCCTCTAAAGACCGGGTTACTGGGGAATGGGGGAGGGGAGTGGATAGAGGCGAAATGTAAATTCTTGGTGCAAGGACATACTGGGCATCACCACCAATATGCCGGAGACTCACAAAAGACCCGGGTTTATCTAGAAAGTGAGGGGGGTGACATCCACTGGAATGCAAGGACGAAGGGCCCATGCTTTTGGAACCGGTGGCCGAAGGGCTCATCGAGGGGGGGAGGAGGGCTGTGGTTTCCCCAAAGGGGAGAAAAGGAGCGGGCAAGAGGAGAACTTGCCCACATAGAAACGCGTTCGCGCAGGAAGGAAAGCGATCCTGAAGGGGGAACTAAACCTCGTCATAAATCGGGCAAGGGGAGAAAGGCTATGGGTCCGGAGATGCAGAGGAGACATGAACCGGAGGGGGGTACAAAAGCGACTGCCCTAAAATTTAGATGGCGGACTTCCCCTTCCGCGAGGGGGAGAACTGCTTACAGGGAGGGAAGGCTTCCAGGGGGCGCACAGATGGCAGGCGCTCAAGGACGCTTAAGTCAGGGGGGAAGGGCAGGAACTTGAGAGGGTGCGAAAAAACATCGATTGGTTAAGGGAAGTCCCCGCGCAAAGGTAGGGGGAAAAGAGGCTGTGCCCAAAGTAAGCAACGGGGCGGGCACTTTTTTCGTCTGATGAATGAAACTAAAATTGAAGAAAAAAAAAGGATCCTGACGTTGGGGAGCGCGGCTTTGCAGAGATACATGAGAGAAGGGGCGCTTGCTACAAGCTAGGGGAGTTCAGGAAAAAAAAACGACTCACCACAGGCGATCCAGCGCGGGAAATGCAAAAAAAAGAGCGGAGCAGATGAACAACTATAGAAAGGATTAAGAAGTCACAGGGAGGAGGGCCACGGGTGAGATTCTCTCTAGAAGGACGAGGTTGTTTTAAAGGAACAACCAGGGGACAGAGTATCACCCCGTGGGACCGGACCGATGGTTCCAACCTCGAAGAGGGACACAGGAGGGTGGAAGGAAGACACAGCGTCTTTTGGGAGGGGAAATTCTGTATGGGAGGGAGAGAAATGGGGCAGAGGCAAAATGGTCGTTGGGAGGAAGGAGCTAAAAAAACTACTCTGGAGACCAGGGCACAAAAAGGGCGAAGAAGGACCAACGGGAAAAGAAAGTCTGAACGAGAAATTCAATAAGCGGATGGGCGGACGATCTTTTCATATACCTGGGGGTCAACTACCCGAAGATGAAGAAGACCGGGGAATCAATCATCTACTCAGGGAGAAAGAGAAGAGGCGCTGCAAAAATAACTAGGGAAGAGGGTCAGTCGATCTGGGCGAGGAAGGGAAATATCCTAGGAAAAACTGAAGGAAGAACTATGTACCTTGCAGAAAGCGCGCCCAGCCCGTGTAACATTGCCGGGGGAACGCGGGCCCGTCCTAAAATACAAGAAAGAAAGCTAAAGGTGCCAGAGGGGGGGGGGCTGAGATCACTCGCACGAAGGGAAGACCCACATCGGGAAAAGGGAAAAAAGGCTTCAATATCTAAAAGGGCATAGAAGCGCCTTAAAAGGGATGCCGATAAGGAAACCCCAAGGGATCAGGCGACGAGAGAGCAAGCAAGGGAACCGATGATGAGGGAGGAGAAAGGAATGTGTAGACTTCACCAACTCTTTAGAACAGGAAGACGGGGCAAAAATCGAGAAGAGGGGAGTAAATTGGAAAAAGAAATCGCAACCAGGGAAAAAAAAGCGTCTCGCCGAAGGGGACAAGAGGGATTCCGGGCAAAAGCATGGAGGAACCTCCGCTAATAGATGTAAAAAGCCACGTCCGCTCAAGTGGGGGAGAAAGGGCTTGGTTAGCTTCGAAGAGAGGGTTGATTAAAAAATGGGGGAGCAGGCAAACGAAAGGTGAAAGAGGAAGCAGACGGAATCAGAATCATCACCCAGTGAAACTGATGGAGGCGGGCTCGTGTCCTCTGGCTGAAAATGCAGGCCCTGGAAGCACCAGGCCGTTCGGGTAGACAGAAAAAGAATTCAGTGCTTTGGAAAAACTCTGGGGGGGGGAGTGGGTCTCAACGGAGTATTTGCCCCTTTAAGTAAGGGCAGACGGTGGGAAGAAAAGGGGCCGAGTCTTCCAAGGGGGAAGCATCAAACCAAATCGCATAAGGGGGCAAGGGGTTAGAGACTGACAGTGGTGCACAGGTTAAAAAAAAAGGGGGGGCGAAAAAAAAAATGCTCAACGGCCTGCGTGACTATTCGGGAGGGGGCGGTCAAAAAAAGCGTGGCTGACCATGATCAGAAGGAGAAGCATTTCGATAAGGAGGAACTTAGCGATCATACTGAAAAAGCAAACAGTTTTTAACAGAGAAGAGTTTCGTAAGGAAACTCCATGAAGGAGCGCCCAAGGTAGTATCCTAAGTGAAGGGGGTATAGGGAACCCAAGAACGGGGAGGGTCCCATACGGTCAGTACGAGGGAAAAGATTAGCGGAATTAGGGTGACGAAGCGAAAAGCGGGGGAGAAAGTTGTCCAAGCCAGATAGCAGAGGGGGACAAAATTTTGAAAAAAAAAGTAGTGTAGAGTGGGGAGGAGATGCCGGGGCAGAAGGGGAGAGCCGAGGCCCACAAGCTAGGGGACTTTTGAAAGGCCGAGTAGTTCAAACAGAGGGAAATCGGGAAAAAGGAGGGGGGGGGGGGGGGGCGAGGAGGGACAAGAGGAGCAGGATTCACATCAGAACGCGTACAGAAACCAACATGGAGGCATGGTAGGGGGGGCGGACTCTTAGGAAAAGGGAAAACGCAGTTCCTTCAAGGGGGGCATGGTAACGAAGGGGCTGGAACAAAGAAAGGCCCGACACTTGCTGGGGGAAAAGAAGGCGCCTAGACTGTCCTGAAGAAGGGGAGGAAAGAGGGGAGTGAAGCGTCGGAAAAGTAACTGAATCTTCGGAAAGGGGAAGAAAGAGAGTGCACGGCATTCGCTCCATCAAGGAAGGAAATCATGCTCCCATCGCAGACCAGGGGAAGGGAACGCTGAAAGTCCCATCAGGGATCAGACGACAGAAGAGGTTCAGAAACGGTGGCGAAGGTTCGGGCAATAAACAACGTCAGTCTCGACCAAAAAACCTAGGTCTGTTTCACGAAAGGAGAGGGCAAAGGAGGGATCCCTTCGCGGAGAAAGAAAAAAGGAGAACGACTGTCCTTCTGGGAATAAGCCAGGCGAGGGGTCGCAGGGAGAGAGGCGGGACAATGGAAAAAAAGGACCTACAAGACAACAACACATGCGGTCTCAAAGGGGACCTCTTATCAGGAATTATTCTGGCTCCCTGTTCCGAAGAAAAAGGGAGGAGAGGCAACCAAATCGAAGGATCTACCAGGAAAAAACGACGTGTCAAACTCGATCTGAGGATGAAACAGAGAAGACACACGGTGAGAAAGATCGGCCTCTAAATGGAGAAAGAGCATCTTGAAGAGCGACAGCAGGACCAGGCGGGGCAAATCAACTGGAGGGAATTTACGAAAAAGAGATTGCTGAATTAGGATCAACGACAAGAGAAAGGAAAGGGCGAACTAGTGCAACTAGATAAAGGGAGTTTCGCAGGAGGGAAAAGCGGGATCTGAGAAAAGAAGAAGACTAGGCGGAGAAAGAATCGGGATTGACCTGAAGGGAGCGGTTCAGTCTGGTCTTGGGGGTCGGTACTTTTGGAAAAAGTCTAAAAGGGGGCGCAGTCCTTTTGCAGGTCAAAAAAGGGGGGAAAAACTTAAGAGCTGGGGTCAATCTCTAAGGGACTGTCACCCATAAAAAAGCGCGTATACTACTTGGCTTGCTCTCCAAAAGAGAGATAGGGACAGAAACCTACAAGGGGGGGGGTCTACAGCTTCTTGGAAAAAGTTCCCTGCAAGAGGGAAGCAGAGACAAGGCGGTCCGCATGAGGAGAAGGGGGAGAAACTGTGGTCCCCTCCTATGAGGGAAAGAGGGTGAAGAACTTCACCGAGTAGTGGAAGGGGGGAAGCATCCAAAAAAAGGACCAGTCAAGCCTTGAAAAGAAGCGACGAATTTTACTTGATCTGGGGAATCACTTGTGGATAATTTCAGGTTCTAAGGGAAGGCGGAGACCAAGCTTTTCGGTATGGACGAAGAGGATTCTACAGGAAGAAAAAGAAAATATCTGTTAAAAGGGGAAAGAGTGAGGATGGTGGACAGGGACACAAAAACCGAGGATGAAGGGAAAGAAAATCAGTGTGTCGCATCGCCAGAACCGAAATCACTTCAAAAAAGAGGGGCGGGTGAAAAAAGGCGTGTCCGTCAAGAGGGACTCAAGCGAGTGGGGGGGCCCCTGACTAAAAAAAGGCATCTAGGAAAACCGGATGATCTTCGTGCCGAAATAAAAAATGTCCGGGCCCGCGTTATCGGAGGGGATCGAATCCCATGGGGAGAAGACAAAGGTCAACAGGCAGACACCTCGTCGGTCATGTGGATTGAACGGGTCAAGGAAAATTGCGGAAGGGGTCGCTCATTGAAAACGATTGGGGGCGGGAAAACGAAAGAAGGAGACGTGATTACTGAGTTTCAAGGAAGGACAGGCACCAACAGACGTCAACAGTTCTGAGTGAGGAGGGAGATCACAACACACTGGGGGGAAAAGAAAAACACCGACGAAAGAGGCTGGGGGGTGAAAAAAGTTCGAAAAAGAGGAAAGACACGCCTTCTATAAAGAAGAAGGTACAGGGAAGGCAAAAAAATCGGGCATTATGTCCTTTCTCAACAGGGGGGGGTGCAAATGGACGGCCGAAGCACTCAAACCGACATCATTCGCGGAAATGGGGGCAGGGGTTGTCGGACAGGTTAAAGGGGGGAATCGAAATAAAAGAGAAGAACGTGCAGGAAAAGGCACAACGCGATTTAAAGGCACGAGACGTTGAGAAGGGAGGAACTAAGGGCGGTCTGACCCCTAATTGACTTGCGCAGGTGGTCACAAAGGATTGAGGGGGAATGCTTTTGAAAAATTCCCCAAACATGGGAAGGATCCTCGGGAAGACATCAAGGGGAACACGGGGCCAAGGGTTCAAAAAGGACAATGCTCTTCTATCAGGGGAGTCTTTACTATTACGAAAAAAAACGAAGCGAAAAAAGGACAGAACACGGAGGATATAATCATTTAAGGAAAGCTTCAATGATAAAAGGAGAAACGTCCTCCAAAGGGGAGGATCTGAAGGGCCCTGCCCGGCCGGCGTTTTGGGGGCAGAAACAAACCGGAAAAGACGCGGTGGTCAGCGAAGGAACTTGTCCGCAGACGGGACAAAGTAGGCCACCCCAGGCAAACCCGATATAAGGGAACAAAACAAAAGCCTCGCTAGAAACGTGAAAAGATACCATAGGAAAGATCAGAGGGACGCAACCACTCTTTTTAGGCCCGGGAAAGGAGGGGTTCTGCAAAATAAGCTGTGTGTAGATAGCATTCGGTCTACCTCCGGGAAAGGAGAGGTTATCCCACGATCATATCGACCTCGTGCGTTTGGTCAGACCGTATCAACAGGGAAAACGAAACAGCGTATCGGGACGCCAAGGAAAAAAAACCACGATCAAATTGATTCTTTGGGCCGGAACAAATGAAGAATTCGGAAATAGCCGGCGATAACAAACCTTGGAAAAGACCCGTGAACAGTTCTCAAACGGACGCGGCTTCTTTCCGGGGAGAGGTTGATCGACAAGTGAAGAATAGCAACACAAAAGGTTGCATTGGGAACTGGCTTGCCTTCGGGAGAAAAACAAAAGGTCATGTTATTCTAGGATGACTGGTGATCTAAAACTCCATCTGAGCTATGACAAGTGTCGCGAAGAGGGAAACAGGATGCGAATTGGGGGGGGAGGGGTCCAGGGCAAATCGTTTTCTCCCAGGGGAAAAAAGCGTTGTAATCAGAGAAGATGCAAGGATCAATTTGTTTTGGTGGGGCAGGGAGAATGCGATAAGAGGGGCACCGCCCGACGGCCTCTCCAGCGAGATTATACGCAGGCCTGTCGAAATTTATCAGGCCGGCGAACGATATCGTAAAGAAAGAGGGACGGTGAAACATCGACGAATGTTTGGTTTAAGAGAGGGGAATGGTTCCTCCAGCACTTCTCCAGAAGAGGGTTCTTCGTCCCAGAAAGAGTAGAAACTTACTGGAGGAAAAATCAAACGAAGGCCCTGCACGACGAATAAAGAGGGGCGCTCGGCGCTCAAGGGCCTCAGTAGCCGGTCATCGAAAAGCACACAAAAAAACTAGACTCAGCGAAGGAAACCGGATTGGGAGGATACGGGCCGGTGAAAGGGGGGGCACAAAAAAAAGTCAAGGGAAGTTCTGTCAAGGAGGGAAAATGAAAAAAATAAATGCGGGACAAGGGATCTCAGCACTGACGGAAAACATCGAAAGCCGAAAGGTCGGTGGAAGACGGAAAATCACTTTCTAAGGGAAGGGAGGAATAAAAACTCAGTGGGGAGGCACTAATGACATAGGGAAAGGGAAAGAGTCCTAAAGGAAACAGGCGCGGCCAGGTTGGTGGGAAACGGGAAAGAGATAGTCTCTCTTACATCTAATACTCAAGGATTACCCTGCCAGGGAAGGACGAACGGTCAAGGAAAGGGGAGCGTCTGGACAGGGCCTCCCCCAGTGCGGATGCTTATTCCAAGAGGGGAAGTGCCCTTTCGGGGAGCCGAAAAAGGGAGTAAACAGGAAAGGGTTAGCCTGATACAAAGGTCAACGGAAAACATGACACTTATTATTTCAAGAGGAGAAACGAACTTGCGCCGATAGAGACTTCGAAAGACGTGGTTCAGGAAGGGCCATGCCGTCGGAGCGGAGCGATAGATAAGTTTTCCTCAAGGAAAGACGGGGGGCCATCCCTCCCCTAAATCCAAAAAGGAGGGGAAAGCTCTGAACAGCGAAAGGCATGTTCAAAAAATGGGGAAATCAAAAAAGGCAGATTGAGAACAGGTTAAGAATTAACAAAAAATCTTATGAGGGGGTCCCGACAGAGGTGGAGGGAATCGTTCGGATTGACAAAAGAGGGGAAAATAAGTTAAGGAAACAATAATGAGGGGGGAAAAAAAAAAACCGAATCACCCAAGAAAGTGGCTGAAATCGTGGCAAACCATTCCTTTGTACCCCCGACTGGCTTTCGGGAGGAAAGACGTTATGGGACACGACAAGCAGGGGCGCGAATCCTCCGAATCCAGGTTCTGGAGTGCGATTGAGGGAAGACAACGAGGGAGTAAGTTGGAGGGGTGAACCAAAATCACGGAGGCAAACCACTCAAAGCCCAACCTCAAGGAAAGGAAAAAAATAGCCGACAGGTTCCTTGAAGAACAGGGGCCCAACATTCGATGGGACCCAGCCGTCTTGGGCTTCCTGACTGAGAGGGGAAGGCGGATAAAGGTAAGGGAACGAATTTTTTCGAAAAAGGGGCTCCATTTTACTGCTCTTCGGAGCCCTTTGAAAACACTATTGCACGAGCTAACTACTGGGAGGGGGGAAGCGCAAAGTCCTTATCTTGCCAGGCAAAGAAAGAGAGCGCAAAAAGTGGTTTCATCGTCCTGAAAAAAAGATCCCACTTGAGGGGGAAATCGCCCAAATGGCCTGTTAATGACGGCTTGCGGGGCCCTTAAGGAAAGAGTGATACCCAGTAACTAAGTATTTGCAGGAGGCCCGATTTGCTCCGTGCCCAGTCTCACAGCGCAGGTAGAGAGCGTGACGATCTCGTCATGTCTCGGGCTGAAAACAGGAGATTTCAAGCATAGCCAAAAAAAGGGTGGTTTGCCAGGGTGCGACCGCAAGGAAAATAAGGGAATGAACGGGGGAAAAGGCGGGCTGGTCCCCAGAAAACACGCCCGAAAAGAAGGGACCGGGAAGCTTTTCAGCGATGAAGCGAATCAAGGAGACCGCGATGGCGGACAGAAGCGGTCACGTAACCGACTCCAAAAAACGGCGAAAAACGTAACCTGATTAAAGGAAAAAGGGGGGGAGGTTGACGCAGAAGGAAGGAAGGATCACTGGAAAGAAGGTCGGAAATGAGGCCTAAGTTAAGGGGCAAAAAGCCGGGGAAAATAGGGAGGCTGGTGTGCGTCGGCGAAACATTGCCAGAGGAGAAAAAAATTTAAGAGACCGACATCACGATGGAAACGAAAACTAAAAAAAGCTGGGCGCTCTCAGAAAACAACAGAGGGAGGGGGAACAGAGCGGAAGGGTCTTTGCGAAGGGGGGGGGGGGGGGGGGGGGGGGGGGGGTGGGGGGGGGGGGAGTTTTTTGGGTTGGCCGCCTGTCTTCTTCTCGGAGTTTGTTGCAGAGGTGTGCTTGTCAGAGCGGGAGGAACAACAAACGAGAGTCAGGGCGACTCAATCGCCAAAGAAAACCCTCCGCACCGAAAGGCTTCGATTTCTCACCACTAAAATCGCGCACCGCGAGCTGCAGAAGAAAGGATGAGCCGAGCGGGAGCAGCGTGGTTCCCGCTACACAAAATAAGCCGTGAAAAGCTGGGAAAAAAGAAAAGCGCGCTGAAAAGGAATCGATAAAAGCGGAAAGCCGAGCGCTTGGAAAGAAAACCGATCTTTGCGAAATGGTGCTCCCGACTACAAGAAGGAAAGTATAGAAAGGAGACTTTCGTAGCGCGCCGGCACTTGGGATAATTCGTTAACGAGAGGGGAACGCCGGTATAAGGCCAGAAAAATTAAATAGTGGGGCTCTACCAAGGGGGAAATGCTAATGCGTCAGAGGATCGACCTGCAAAGGGACAATGGTTAAAAAGTGCTAGGAGGGAGGAAGAAAAGGAAGAAAATAGGACACAGCTTGAACAAGCGGCTCCCTTGAACTTTTTTAGTAATGAAAAAAGAAAAGTACACTCCAAGCTGGGAAAAAGGATTACTGTCTTATAAAGGGAAACCGAGTTTCAGATGGTCTACCCGTAGACCGGAAACGCGTCCAGAATTTGTCACATGTAATCTGCATTTCGAACCAGGCGGGAAACATTCTCTCACCGGAGAAAGTCGAGAGTTGGATCTTGCAGCAGTAAAGCAATGGATTCACGAATCTTGGGCATTGGGGGGATGTAAAGGCACCGCATCTCCATTTGGTGGGAGGGTGATTTATCTTCCTGATGATAGGTGGGGATTAAGCTTGCGGCTAAACGGCCAGGGGACACTCTCCTCCTCGAGGAAAAAGGAAAAAAGCGCAAAACGGCGGATCGTCTGAGGAACGGGGGGCGCAGGGTGTCTGGGGACACAACAGCCGACGCCCGTTCGGGGGAAAAAAAAGATCTCGTCAATGGCAAAGGAAAAACTTGAAATTTTTGGGAGGAAGAGGTGCTGCTACAAAGTTGGAGTGTGGGGCCGTAACTTCAGCATCTAATTTGTGATAGAAAAATCACAAATGTCTTTTTTCAAGAAACCACGAAAGATGCACTTGTTCTTAAAAAGGGGATCGGGGAGCGAGGTTGAGTTCAACGGGGGGGGAAACCCTTGAGTCGCCCAGAAGGGCTCCCACGGGGACTATCGCGGGGGAGTAGTGGATTCAAAAAACAATGATCGGAGGACAATTAGTCAAAGAAATTTAAGAGGCTCTACAGAATGGCTAGACCTACTCCGCAAAAACAACACACTCAAAACAACCACCAAAAAAAAAAAACCACCCCAAACGCAAAAACAAAAAAAACCAAAACAAAAAAAAAAAAAAAAAAAAAAAAACTCCCCCCAGAAAAAACAACACAATTCCCACACCCAACACAAAACAAAAACATGCGCCGTAAAAACACAAAAACCCAAAAAAAAAAGAAAAAACAAACAAAAAAAAAAAAAAAAAGTAAAGGTGCGCGAGGGACGAAAAAAACTTCGTGCATCCTGATGAAGAAGAGTCAGTGGTCCGGTCTCAAGTGAAGGAGGGGCTGACCACAAACAGGAGGAATAAACAGTCGTACGAGGGGAAGGAATGAGGCTAGGAATGGGGGGGTGCGATGTCGCAGAAGGAAGCGCTGTGGATTCCTATGCCAAGCCTATCATAGGTAGGAGTTGGGGAAGCCTAAGTGGAAAGGACGGGATAGAGGGGTGCCGAGCCATCTGAGGAGACGAACTAAAAAAGAAGGCACTTTAAAGGCTTTTAGGTTGGTAGATACCTAGGCCAAGGGGAGCTATGAGCGGACAAGCTGCAAGAAGGCACATCAAGTCCCAAGTCATGATGAAAGGACATGGGGATTCGGGTTGGACGCCAGAAAAAATAACAATGCATTAGGTCACAAGGTTAACGGCAGGGGAGGTACAAAACCGTGAAAGCGTGATGGCCTTTAAAGGTCTACGAATGACCAAGGCAAACGGTGTACAGGAGGAACAAGCGTGGGAGTATCTTACGACGGAACAATTACTGCGATGCTAGACTCACAGAGAGTATCGCCAAAAGTGGTACGAAGTGGGAAGAAAAGTAGGCGGTCGAATCATTGAGGTCGACGAAAACAAAATCTGGTCTCATCGAAAGAATTCTAAGATCAAATACCCCAACCCGCCGGAAAGAAAGGTCAACGCCGCAGGGGCGGAAAACTCAAACGGATCCGACGAGATACATAATTCGACTGGCCCTGCAGGGGCTGTGACTGGGCGAAAGAGTTGTTTTCCTATTACGCAATGGAAGGCCTACAACAAAACAGGCAGAACCGCAACCGAGAAAAAGAGTCTTCACGGGATGCTTCGACAAGGCGCCAAGAAGGCGTGGCCTACACCATGGGTCACAAGCGTAATTTTATACCGACCAGCAAAAAAATCTGGAAAGAACTGAGAATGCGGATTCAGGAGCAAAAGGGGCTAAATAAAGAAAGGATAGCGGAAGCTCTCCGAAAGCAAGCGGCAAGCCGACTGGCGGGGGGATGCTGCTCTACATCATTGACTTACAATTCGAAAAACTACATTCCAGGGACTCTCCTCCTGGAGGAAACGTCGACGGGGAACTTAAAAAAATAGAGCAGGACGGGTAAAACTCGCATGCCGCGGGGCGGATCTCACATGAGGGAACCCTTGCATGTCGAAAAGGGAGAAAAGGGTGAGGAGCTAAGTGGGGCGGGACCACTTGGTGGCTGGGGTCTTGAAACTCTCGAGTGTCACTATCTAGGATCATGTTCAACGAACCCAGAACAATGAGAGAGGGGAGGCCCTAATGGAGCAAGCTGCACAAAGCGATCACAATCACTGCTCAAGGGTCTACCTGGGTAAAGGGGGTAGGCGGGGGGCCAAAAAACTTATTCTCTTAACGGGGAGGGGCGCTTTTCAAGCTGTGAGCACACTGATCCGGGTGAAAAGAAACCCTCATCGGGTGAAAATGGCCTAGCCGGGCGCAGGAGGACTCTGCAAAGGCGTCTGGGAACGGGGGACGGTGCAAACGTGCTCAAAAAAAAAGATAACAACACCTCGGAGAATGGAAGTGAAGAATGGGGATGCCGGAAAAAGTCGACGTAGTGCACGCGAGTCTTAGCGTCAGGAGTTACCCTCTGAAGGGCAAAGTATCGGCGATGGCGTAACGAAACTGGGAATAAGGAAAGGAAACAACGAGACAAGACTTGAAAACTTGAGTATTTAAGGGGGGCACACCCTGGATGGCGGCGCCGGCCCCTAATTCTCATTCAACGCGCAAACAGCCTAGCCTTGACAAAGGAAAAGGTTGAGTTGTAGAAAAAAATGAGCAAGAATTCCAAAAATTCACGATTTTCCCCTAGAAAAAATGGGAGAAACCAACGTCCGCTACGAGGGGTGGCCGGAAATCACAGGCATTTTGTGTTCCACAAAGGGGCGTGAATTCGAGCCCAAGGGAAAAGTCCTCAGCCAAAAATGGGGGAGCCACATTAAACGCCCGGCGGCTATTGAAGCGGATGTAAAAGCTCCGGGTCAAAGGAAAGCGCTGCGAAAAAGGTAGCAGACCTGTTGTGGTGAAGACACGCTCTAGGGATAGGAGGGAAGATTTCCTAGTTTATGGGCGCCGCAGAAAACCACCAACGGCAGATACCGCATGGTACGTAAGGTGCA
>Ga0179593_1310074_pt1 | contig 31753 bp, 28 predicted proteins | sample CZODoug2_1_08_16_FD_185931 | JGI IMG/M metagenome (GOLD analysis project Ga0179593, IMG submission 185931) | Vadose zone soil fungal communities from Angelo Coast Range Reserve, California, USA - CZODoug2_1_08_16fungal (PacBio error correction) | ecosystem: Environmental > Terrestrial > Soil >...
CGGGGTAGGGGGAGAGGTAGGGACGTTTGATGGCTCTCCCTCCTGTCCCGTCGGTTGTTGAGGTGCCGTTTCCTTACACGCCTGTCTGGGGCCTTGGAAACAGGCAGAAAGATTAGCCCCCAAATGACCCCTGCCCTGGTTTCACACACAACCCAATTTAACAGGCCCCCAAATGAAAACCCCTTCCCACCAAAGAAAGTTTTTTGGGACACAAAAAATCCAACAGAACAGGAGTGGTTGTTTGTTCCATTGGTCCGCTGCCGCACGAAAGACGCCCATTGAAACAAACTGACCTTTCACTGATTCCAACCCACTTTGTTTGAGTTGTTTCCAATTTGGTTGGCCCACAAAGCTAACCCCCAACCAACGGACAACGTCCCCCCAAAGTGTCCAATCCCTGGTGATCCCTTCTAAACCCAAAGAAGTTTGGTTGGTGGAAAAGGGGAAACCACCCATAAACCGAACAAAAAATAGTTCCCCACCCGGGAATAAAACCAAGGGGTTTTTTGTGTGAAGGGAAACCAAACCCCAAACCTTGGAAGTTGAAAGTGAAACCCCCCCCCCCCTGCCAACCCCTTTAGGCGTTTTAACAACGTGAATTGGTCAGGTACCAACCCCCAACAAGAGTGGAAGGCAACCCCCTCATTCCTTTTTCGGAAAGGAACCCATGGGCAAACCCCTGGTGCCATTTTTTTGTTTAAACAGATAAGAATTTAAAAAACCCTTTGTTTTTGTTTTTTTTTTGGTCCCCCCCCCGGTGTGTACGGGGGCAAACAGCGGGGTGGTTGGGGGTGTTTTTTTGGGGGTGTGTTGTGTTTTTTGTGTGGGGGTGTTTTTGAGGGTTTTAATGTTTGGTTTATATTGTGTTTTAATGGGTGATTTGGTTTTTACCCCCCCGGGCTCTGCATTTTAATGAATCCCCAACCCCGAGCCCCCCCCGACAACCCCAGGGACCATTTGTTAACAAGGGGCGGAGGGGCCTTTGCAAACTGCAGTTTTTTATGTTACCCGTCCCAAAGCCAACACACTGGAGTGGCCTGGGGTTGTTTGTTTGTCCCTTGGAGTTCCCATTGCCCTTGCAAAGGGGGGTTGTTCTTTTTTTTTAAATGGGTGTTTCCCACCTCGGGTTTGCCGTGTCTTGGTTGTTTCCCCCCCCTTACCTTCGCCTTACTTTGTCCAAGGGGTGTTGGTGCCGCAAGACTCAATTTGAAACAGCTAGGGGCTGGTCCCAAACCCTGGTCCACCTACGTACCTTGACCTACCCCTGGCGACCCAATTGTCCAACCACGACCCCCCATTTTTCCACTGGCCAAATTTCCCCCCGAGCGATTGATTTGTATTTGCCAACAGGGGGGGGATTGGGTTTTGTATTTTATGAAATGCCCCTATCTGGAGGTGAAGTGTGAAAATGGGGGTTTTTTTTTTATTCCTTAGTGTGGCCCACCCCAGTGTTTGGTGTGGGTGTTTTTTAGGTTTATAGGGGATTGCTTTGCCCTTTATGCCCATAATCTGTAACACGTTTGAGTTTTCTAGAGGACAACCGTGCCCCCCCGCACCAGGTTTTATTGTTCACACACCCCCTGTGTTGTTCAGCCCGTCCGGGCAGCGCCCACCCAAATTCTAAACCCCACGGCTCCCACCCTTTACAGCGCTTTCCCCAACCGTTAAAAACACCGTCCCCAGAACCTAAGGTTGGTGCCCTTCCAGGTTAACGGTGTTGGCCCCCACCCGTTACAGCCTGGACCCCCACCCAAGGGGCCAGATCACCCTGTTCGGTACTTGGCCTGGAGTCCTTGTCATGGTCTCACCACCCAAGGGGGGGGCAACGCCAACGAATTTCTGTGACGTTTGGGTTTCACCACATCTTTGTTTAGTGAGTATGGGATGTCATCCCCCCGGTGTTTTTCCCCAAACCACCGCCGCCAGAGGAGTGGGCCGCGCGGCATTTTAACAATCCCCAGTAATAATCGCCAAGCGAGCTCAACAAAGAATTGGGTGTTAATTATTGGGTTGATGTTTTGGTATGATATCGAAAACGTTCCCGGCCCCCCCGAGCGGTGGGCCCGAACCGAGCGCCCCTGATGTTGGTTTGATGGGTGCACGGAAAAAGACCTTATGGGGGGGGGAGCGTGGTGATAGGGAAGGGAGGTAGATAAATGAGCTTGCAACACTACGTGCGTTGGGAAGAAAAAACCACTGTTGGGTTTCCCCGGGGTTAAACAAACGTGCCCACCGTCCCTTCCCTTACGTCAAGAAGCACCGGTGGTCAAACCAAAAGCCCCGGGCAAAAAACCCCCGGGCAGGTCTGTGTTTTAAAAGCGGCCAAAAAAACAAAGGTGGGGACAACAGGGTTGGCCGCCGCGTTCTGTTGGTTTGAACGCTCGTGGAGGACCTCAACCCACCCGAATTTTGTCGGGTTGAAAAAAATTTGGCAAAAAACGCCCCACTTTTTTTTGTGGATTTGGAAGAAACCAAGCTGTTTCACAAGCAAGTTCCCAAACTCCCAAAGTTAACAAAATCCGCGACGAAAGGGGGTTGCCAAAACAACCCCCAACGGTTTTAAGGGTGGTGGCAACGCGCATCAGTTTTTTTCAACCACCTGCCTTTTACTTTGCTTTAAAACAAAAAAACTTCTGTAATACCAAGAGTTGTTTCTTCGAATAACTTGTTTTTTGTCTGTGTTTTCACAACCCCCCCCGGGAAAGGAACACACCAATCCTTTAAGGGGGAAACTTGGTGGGGGTTTTTGGTTGGGAAACAAGTAAAAAACCCCGGAAAAAAGTTTGGGGACCGCACCCCGGAAAAACCATTACAACCAAAAACCCCCCAAACTATTCAAAACCGGGCGTTGACAAAAAAACCCAACACCAACAATTGACCTAAAAAACACCGGAAGGAGGCCCCCCCCAGAACGCAAAAGAAAATACAGGGGTCAACCCTTGTGGGGAAAATCCCCCCCCAAGGGGGGAAACCATGTCTGGGTGTTACATGGCGCCAAAAAAAAAGAAGAAAAAAAGTTTCAACAACAAACACTTTGTGGCAGGCCCCCAACACCCCAGGGTGTGGGTTGTAAACAAAAAACGTTGGGCAAAGACCGCGGTCGCAGTAAAACAAATGAAAGAGAATGCCCTCACCAACCCCTCGAAAGGGGGAAGGGGGTTTTCACCCCACAAAAAAAAAGGGAGTGTCAGGGGGGGAAAATGTTGGGGCCCAACAAACATTTGGTTCCAGCATGAAGTAAGGGTTATTTTTGTTGGTTGTTCTGAAAAGCCAAACGGAAAAAAAACACGAAAACGAAAAAAGTGCAGGGTTTAAAGAGCGGGGGTCCCCCGGGGACAAAAGGAGCAAACCAAACCCAATCATGTCCCCACAACCCTGGGGGGTGTGTCGTTGGCAGGGGGACTGGGGGGACTTTACCAAGATAAACTGCCCGGCCACCAACCTCGACCACAAGTACCCCAACAAAAAAAGAATTGTAGTTTGTAAAAAACAAGTCTTAATAAGCCCGGCCCCGCTGCCAAACAAAACCCCACAAACATACCCACAGCCAGGGTTTCCCCAACCAACACCCCCGAAAAATACTGTGAAAACCGGGCCGGGGGACTCCCCAGTGCCAGGTTGGACCAGCCCGGGCTCCGTTGGACAAAGGCCTCCCTTTTTTAACCACAAAAAGAAACAGTCGTGGTACCTCTGTTGAACCACACCACCCCAACTGCTTTGCCCCAGGAAACATTGCCAACCAACCCCACCACCCTTTGAAAAGGGAAGAATGTCCCCGGAGTCCCCCGTGGTCCCCACCCCCTTTTTCCCACAACGCAAACCCAACCCCCGACAAGTGGGGCAAGAATTGGATCACCCAAAAGAAAGACCAAAAAAGCAAAACCTTGTAATTTTTTTTACTCTATGCCCACAAAAACACACAAAACCAGGAAAAGTGACCAAAGGGAAGAAAAGAGAAAAAAGGAGAGCCCTTTTTGGGGGTGCTGCTTGTCACCCGGTTGTTGGGGTCAAGGTAGGAGGGGGCGGAAAACCCCGCTGAAAGGACCTGCCAAAAAGCCCCACCGGGAGGGAAAATCTTTTTCAGTGCAAGTGTCGTGGGGTTGGGGGCCGGAAAAACTGTTTGGTGTTTCAACCAAACTCCGGCATGCTAACCCCCGTCTTGGGGGGGTTGCCCCCTGAAAAAAAAAAAATAAAAGTCAGCCCAACAAAAACCCCCCCTTTCACACTTTTTGTGAAAAAAAAAAGAACACCTGGGGACCCCCTTTTTAAAACAACCCCCCAAAAAAAAGGCCCCGGGCACCAGGAAGGGGGTATGGAAGAAGAGGTCATGGGTGGGCACCAACCCAAAAAGTGGTTTTGGGAAAACTGGGCCAATGTCCCCTTCGGACCAAGGTGTTGGAACCCCCCCCCCTCAGAAAAAAATACGAAGGGGGGGGGAAAAGTAAGGCGGGGAAGGGTTTTAAAAAGGTTGAACTGGTTGGGGGGGCCCATTTGAGTTTTGGGGAGCCAATTTCAGGTGACCGCCCCCCAGAACAAGGACCCACCCCGGGAATTCCTTGCAGGGCCCCACAACCACCCGCACCCCCGGGTTCAAAAAAACCTCGATCTCCCCCCCCAAAAACACACTAAAAGTGGGCAAGTTGGGGGTTCTGGGGGAAAAGGAAACCTTACTCTGCGGAACCACCAAACCAGGAACACTGCCCTGGTTTGTTGGAATGGGCCGGAAAAAAGTTCAGTACCCCACAGGGGGCAAGGGTTCCACGGAGGGAAAAGGAAGCCCACAAAGAAGGGTCAATTTTAAATTTGCAACTCAGTTTGTCTTTGTAGGAAAAACGGGAACACAAAAAACTGCCCCGAAGGGTCTCACACCTCGGTTTTGAAAATGGCGGGAACACCCCACAAAAAATGCACAATAATCATCCAGGGGGGGGTGTGAGGGTTTGGGGTGGTTGGACAAGAAAAACATATTCCCCCAGGGATGGTGGCATTTTGAGTTCGGGGACAAACCTTTTTTTTTTGGTTTTTTTTTGTTTTTCCGTCAAAAAAAAAGGCCCCCCTCAAACCCTAAACCAAGGGTACCACCACAAACTTCAAAGTCCCGGCCCACACACCCCACCCCCCGGTTGCGGTTTTAATGGGCTTGGTTCATCAACAGTTGGCCTTAAGGAGGGGGCAAGTTGGTTGGTGGGGGGCCCGCCCAACCAAAAATTTTTAGTTGGGGGCTGTGGGGGGTGCCCTAAACCCCCAACCCCCGAGGTGGCGGGGCCCCACCGGCCCGATTTGGGGTGGTTGTTTTCCGTCCCAGCCAAGGTTTTGGGGTGAGAGGAAGGGGGCCCCCTCCCCCAGAAGGCAAGGTTTGGTGAGTATTGAAACCCAAAAAAATTACAGAACCAAAAAAAGACCCCAACTTGTTCAGGAACGGAATGGTTGTACATATGCAGGGTCCCACAAAAAAACGGGCCCCCAACAAAAGGTGTTGGTTTGGGTATGCCCAAATGGGCACAAATTTGTTTTGGTTTGGGAACAAATCAAAAAGCAACAAACCCCCACCCCCACAGGGTGTAGGGGTTTTGGGGGGGGGGAAAAAATCCGGACACAGGGACCCCCTGGGGTCACACATTGTTGGTGTCCCCAAAAAAGACACACCCTAACCGGATGGGAAAACAACCAAAAATGGTTTTTGTTGAAAAACCTTGGTCCCCCCCTGAATTTGTACAAAAGGATCAGACAACCTGTTTGGCGGTGGGTGGGGGGTGGAAAACAAGTAAAAAGCGCCCCAGAGAAAAAATTTAAGAGGGGCGGGGGTGTGGAGGGGGGTTTGGTTGGGGTTTTCCCCTCCCAAAAACAATGTGTGGCCACAGTGGGCCCAAAAATCCACCAACCTACCGTCCAAGTGTTCTTTTACCAACTGGGGGGGAACGGAGGGAAAAAAAATGGAAAACCGGACTTGGGGGGTGAAGGGGTTTTGTGCATTTCAAAAAATTGGGGTAAAGAGAAAAAACCTTTGGTGGAAAAAAAAACACCCCAGGGGGAAACAAGGGCAAAGTGGAGAGGATGTTGGTTCAATGGAAAAAACTGGTTTGGGGCCCCCCGCAAAACCCAAGTCCAAAAAGTGGCCGTGGAACAAATTTACTTTCCGCAGGGTGGGCTGGGCCCCCCCGCAAGTGTGGTCCAGGATTAAAACAGACCAAAAGGGAGGGACCTTTCCCCAAAGCAACCACGTTTTGGTGGGTTTGTGGCAATGTGGGGTTTTTTTTTTTGTTGTTGTTTTTTGGTTTTTTGTTTCCCAACACCAAAAGGCCCGTGGGTCAGACGGGTGCCCCTGGTGTTTTGTTAAGGACGAGAAAGGTATTTGGGTGGGGGTGTCGTTGGGAACCCCGTCAAAGACTCCCAACTAACAACCTTCCCGTCCCCCCTGGAGAAGTAACCCGTGAAAGCCTTTCGAAAAGTATAGGTGGGACAGACTTTCCCGGTTTGTGTGTCTTTGAGTGATATGTTGGTGTGGTTGGTGGCTGTTATAGTTTGCGGTGAAGAGTAGGTAGGGAGGGTGTTCGGATTTTTTGGGTGGGAGAGGGGTTTAGGTAAGGACAACTGGTGCGGGCTGCCTTTAAGGAAACGAGGGATTTGGACAGGGATGGTCAGAAGTTGGTTTCGGTGTTCGTTATAGGTGTGGGGGAGTTGGTTGTGGGAATACGGTGGTAGGGTAGAAGAAGACCGAAAACCTGGTCCCGCCCCACTTCAACCGGAGCAGGCAACCACATCGTTAAAATGGTCGCCCCCCGTTTCAGGCAGTGCGCCGCAGCATTGACAGGGCTCGACCCAACGGGTGGGATGAGGCGACCTTGGCCCCGTTCACAACCGTCCACTCGGAGAACGCACCCAGCGCAACGCCAACGTTGGGGTGGAAACAAAAAACCCCCTGGTTGGGGTGGGGTGTGGAAACAAAGAAAATGGACCCCACCCAGTTGGAACACACCACCCCGTGTTGGGGGGGGTTGTTGTTCCGGGGGAAGACAGTGCCCAGGGGGGGTAAATGATTATCTGACGTGGGTCGGAAAGTGGGAACCCACCAGGGAGACGCCCTCTCCAAGGGCGCGGCGAGCCACACCAGTCACAGAGGCTCCGCGTTGGTTCCACCGCCACTGTCCCAACCAATCTCCCTTGGTTAAAAAAAAAAAACACCCAGGCCACACCAATGGCACCCAAAACTGGGTTGGAAGACGTTTAAAAAAGGAAACAAACAAGCCGACCCACTGGGGTGTGCGGGGGTTTTTTTTAAAAAAAAAAAACCCCCGGAAACGTGGAAACATGCAATTGAAAATAACCCAACAAAGTAAAGTCCAGGGGAACAAAGGAAAAAAAGGCCCACCCCTAACCAGACATATAATAAACGAACAACATGCCCCAACACACAACAGTTTTGGGTTTGGGGACCCAAAAGGAAAAAATGGGGTTTTCAAATTCATCCACTTTTTTTCCTGGTGAAACAAGTAAAAAAAAGTTTAACTGAGTGAAACACGGGGGGGGGAAAAAATTACCTTTTTTTTTTGTTGAAGTGGGGGTGTTTTGTGTGAATCTCCAAGGGGAAAAAGGAAACGGGGGATCAAAAATGGAGGAAAATATACCTGGGGGTCCCATTTGTTGAAGGACAAAAAAACAGTGAACACGTTGAAAACTGACCACCATGTTTGCGGGCCGGCCCCACGGACCCACGGTGTGCTATCCTGGAAAGGGGGACAAAAACCCCTCTGGGATGGGTTCCCTCCGGAACAACGGTTTTTGTTTTTGACAAATCCAGTCAAACTCAATTCCTGTCCACCCCAAACACTTAACAGGGGGTAAAAGGGGTTTTAAAACCCCCTTTGTTGTTACCGCTTGCCCCCCTGGGAAAACACCAAAACAAAAGAAAAAACCCATCGGTCCCCCCCCCTTTTTTTTGCCTGTGTAAGCACTGTGGCGACAGACACACAACGCGGGCAAAAATGAAGTGGTCCCCCACTTTTTGTGATCCGGTTAGCTGGATTTGAAGAACTTATGACGCGGACCGGATAAAAATGGTCAAAGCACCCCCGGGGTTCGTGGGGAACCCCTTTCGAAGTTTTGAAAAAAACCGGGGGGGAAATCCCAACCCCCCGACACAAGTGGACAAAAAATGGTTTGTGTTTAAACAAGAAAACGAAAAAAAAAGCACAAGAAAGAAATAAAAGAAAAAAAGAAAGAAAAAAACCCAACATTCCAGGGTGGTACCCATTGAGTAAAATTTGGGAAGGGTAACAAAACACCCAAAAAATTCCCACCTTATCCGTTGGGACCAGTAGTGACGGGAATCAGCCAAAAAGAAAAATCCAAAAGGTCCCCAACAACCCACACATCGAAACCGAAACGTTTGGGGTTGGTTGGTTTTGTGGTGTTGACGCAAAATTTGTACGCCCCTGAACAAATAAACGGGGAACAAAAGGGACCACGGTGTAGGAAGAATTTTTAGACAAAACTCCTTGTAAACCAGTCTTTATTTTTTGGTTAACCTGATCGGGGGGAGAGAAACGGGTACGGGGGATTGCGAAAGAAACCCTTGCCCCCGGAGCTTTAATCCAAAACCAGGGGGAAACCACCCTGGGGAACACTCAGCCATTTTGCCTGTTCCCCCTCAAACCCGTGGGAGCAACCAAAACAACATGGGGGACGGGTCCCCTACCTCCGAGCCAAGTTGCTATTTTTGTGGGGGGGGAGACCCTGCCATTTGATGGTTGAACTCGGTATTTTGGATGGGTAGTTTGACCCCGAGTTCCCACATCCCTTTTTTGATTTTGTGTTTGTCGCCAACGGCCGACACCCAAGAGGCTGTTCGTGTGCGGTTTTTTAGATTCTGCTTGCATTCTGTTCGTGTTCTTTGTTAATGTTGTGTTAACCACCCCCTCCCTTTCCCGAGACCCCACGTCCAACAATTACCCCCACACTAACTACCGTTCACAAATCAAGGGTTGGTTTGAAACCCCCTAAACTTTGGTTTTTTTTTACCACGGGTTTTTTTTTTGCTTTTGTTTTTTTAAAAAGGGGGGATTCACTGTTTTCAAACTGTTTTTGTGGTTTTTTTTTTCGGACCCCCCCCCACCCCTGTTCATCCGAAGGACCAGAAACTCAATGAGAAAGGAAAAACCCTGGGGGGGGTTGTTTGTTGTTTTAGCAAAAAAAATTTTTGGGTTTGTGTTGTTTTTGTCCAAAAAACGCTCCGGAACCTTCCGAAAAGAGAGACACCACCAGATGCCCCCAAACCACAAATGCCACCCGGGGTCCAAATGACCATTTTAAAAAAACCCGGGAAGACAACTCCCACCCAACTTTTGTTTTTTTTTTTTTGGTGTATGTTTTATTGTTGGAAAGAAACATTTTCCCAAAGCCCCACAAACCCCCAAAACGACCCCCTCCTCCCCGAAACACCTTCAATAACACCCACCATACCAAGTTAGTTTTCGACCTTACCCTCCTTTGGAAAGAAACCCAACTTTTTGTTTGCCCATTTTCCTTTTAGATGAGGTGTGGTTGTGAACAACCCCCCCCCACCACCTACCACCCTTGTGTGGTTTTTCCCTTGTCCCCTTGTGTTTGTATGATGGGAGTCAGCAAAGAAACTTTCAGCAAAAACCACCCACGGGTGTAGTTTTTTCGGGCACAGTGCCCTAGAATTTTAAAAACAAAAGGTGTTTGGAACCACCCAAGCTTCAAAAAAAATTAAAACGTTTTCCGTTCTTTGTTTGGCGCTTCACTGTTGTAAAAAAAAACCCATGGGGAAATTTTGTGGGGCCGAAAAGAAAAAACAAACCTTAGGGGACACCACCCATGTTTTGTGTGTGTCCCCCCTGGGAGTGGACATCCTGATAGGGATTTCGGGTCCCCCCCCCGCCAGCCACGTGTTTGTATTTTTTTTGTTGGTGAAGAAACGGCCACCTCCAACCCAACATTTACACCCCCAGCGCCCCGGCTCCAAAAATCCGGTTTGACATTCCCCCCCGCCCCCCCCATTGTTTGTTTTATCTTTTTTTTCCCTTTTGTAAAAGGCGGGGCCATACCGCCCGTTCCAAAAAAGTTTACAAACCGAACCGAAAGGGGGAATGGATCCCCAGGGGGGCAAAAGGGAAAAAACAAGAAAGGACCCAGTCCCACGGCCTCCAACAAAAAGTCCCCCCCCCCAAAAAACTGGGGCCCAGAACGGCCCGCCAACCGTGTTCGCCGCATCCTGTCGCCAAGACACCCACACCCGTCCAGGGCGCCCCAATGGCGCATGAGCGGAAAACCCCCCACCCGACCCAAGGTTCCCCTTCCCCGTATCCACTCCCCCCAAACCCCACCCCCCGTCTTTCAATTCGTCAACCACCCCCCCACGCAGTAAGATTTGTTTACCAAAGGTCCCAAAATACCCCCCCCCTCCAACGGCTTGTGTCCGGGCTCCCCAAACAATAATCGTCTCCCTTTACCAGAAAGACTAATTCCAAAAAAACATTGAACATGAAAAGACCAGATAAATTGCAGGTTTTTGGGTTTAACCAACACCCCTCCCCCCATCCGTGGAATACACCTCGTAAGATTTGTTGTGGGGTTCGCGCCGCGGAATTCAAGGCCCCCCAAACGTTCAACTGCACCACTGTTCAATTTGTTTGTCTGCATCCCTGCCCCCCCAAAAGGCTGTCCCCCCCATAAGCAATTTTCGTTGGGTGTTTGCCCCCTAAAGACTTTTTCTCACATCTTTCTTTCTCCTGCCCGTGTATGAACCACACGCCTCTCACCTCAGGCCTCAATATTTTTTTGTGTGCGGGCCACCCCTGCGGGCCCTGGGGGAGGGGGTGAGGGGTAGTTGGTGGTTGTTTGGTTTATTTTGATTCGTAGTGTGCAACGCCACTTTGATCGGCGGTTAAAGGTGGTTCCCCGGCCAGGAGTTTGTGGGGGTCGCCCGTATGGGGGGGTGAATTTAATAGATATGTTAGAACCTTCGGTGTTGGGACCCAACTGGGCCACTCCCACTACCCACGTCACTGGACCTTTGAGGGTTGAGTGTGTTTCGTTTTATTATGATAGTAGGTCTGGTAGGATCTTCGGGTGTGGGGACACCGCCACGCCGGCAATCTAAACCCATAGACACAAAGAATGAAAGAAAAAAAGTTAAATTGAAATCAAGTCCCTTTTTTTTTCTTTTTTGTGGTTTTACCAGTTGGTTTTAAGGTGTTTTGAGAACTGTGTTTTTTGTTTTTTTGCAATAAAAGGGGTGGGTGGGGCATGGCAACACCTGAACACTTTGCCCAAAAATGTGTCATCCCCTTTTTTGGGGCAACAAAAAAAGGCATGAACCTTGAACAACCCCCCACACGGGGTTTTTTTTCCTGAAAAAAAAAGCCCCCCCCCCCCACAACACAACTTTAGATTGTGTGGGGTTGTTGTTTGGTTTTTTTCCGGAAGTCCGGCAAAATGGAACACCAGGGGGGGCAAAACAAAAAATCTAACATTCCCACTGGCCAAAATTTACGGACCCAACACCAATAAACCTTTCAACCCCAAGTATTTTCTGTTTCACAAACCCACCCCCACCCACACTCCCCCCCCCCCCCCCATGTCCCTCCCCTTGTTGGGGTCCGCAAAGGTCTTTGGTGGGTGGTTGCACCCATAAACTGTTTGTTTGGGTGTTTTTTAACCACCAGGGAGACACTAACCTTAAGGGGTTTGGGTGAAAAGGCCCGTAGAACTGGTGTAAACCACACACCCTTGCGATTCGCCGCAAGTCATCGCCACACGGACGTCGCACACCAGTCACTGGGGGGGCTTCCTCACACACCTCACATTTGGTTTGGTGGGGATTTTGGAAAAAAAGGTGGTGGGTAGAGTGAGAGTTTTAGGGGTAGGTAGTAAGAAGGGCAGATAGGGGAATCACCCACCTAGAGCTCCCCCCGGCGGACCACAACCCCCCCCCAGAACAAGACAGCCTAGGTGGGCCATACGACTACACCCCACTTTTTCGACAAAAAAAAACATTATTTTAGTTCATCCAGGGTCCGCTTCCACGGGGTGTTGTTTCTTTATTGTGTCACCGCACGCTCAACCCGTGCGGGTTTTTTTTAGCCCCGCCCCCAACCCCACCATGCTCGTTGTTCCACGGGTACGGGTGTCGGGCTGATTTGTGGTTGTTTAGTTGTTTTTTTCCCGCCGATTTTTTGGGTTCCGGTCGGAGCCCGAGGGGTTTGTACGGTGGGGTTTTTCCCCTTTTTTCCCGGAAAAGGTCCCCCCCACCTTGTTCCTAACACCCACCCCGGACCGGGTGAAAACACTGAACAAGCCACGTTCGCCCAGCACTCGGGCCCTTTTCAGCACCACTAGTGGTGGCGAGGTTGTGTTGCTGTACAAGCGCACCCATACATAAAATGGCCCGATTTGGGGTTGTTTTTTTTTTGGTGTTTTTTTTGTTGGGAGTTTTTTTTTTTCACTTTTTGGTTCCATATTTGAGTTTTTTGTTTTTTGGTTTTATTATGGTTCCTGCCCATCCTTTTTTTTTCGGAAAGAGCACAACCTCGCAAAGTTGCGTGGCCCCCCGTAGATTTGTTGGAGTGTGTCTGTTCCCGCACAGGTGTTGTAAGGTGTTGGGGGGGGGTTGTTCCCCCTTTGCGCAGTTCTCACGACTTCGAAAGAGGGTCGTCCGCCTGAAGTTGTTGAAAGGCGTTTTCCCGCGCAAAACGGGTGCCCGGAGCCAGCACCTCGCCTGCCCCCGCGACGCTTGCCCCTTTCCGCGTAATAGTTGTATTAGGTGAACCGGCAAACCCGGTGAATGGGACATAGAAGATCACCGGTCCCCGCGTGGCAACGGGAAAAGTCGGGGTGGGTAGGTGGGGGTGTGCCCAATTGAACCAAAAAGAAGGGTACCCCATTGGGCCCCCCAACCCCCCCAGGAATCAAAAAACCAAGTCCCCCAAAAGTGGCGATGAAATTTTTTGACACCACCACAGGAACCCGCCCCCCAACAAAACAAACCCTACCTCCACTCCGGGGTTCCACCCCCAAAAGAAGTTGTGCCCCAAGAGCCCCGCCAACATAAAATATGGTTGTGTTGGCCAAAAGACAAACGCCACCAAAGCCACTGTCAAAACCCCCCAAAAAGACGTACTTTCCCCCCTTGTTAGGCGATGGTTTTTTTTTCACAGTCAGTCAAACGGACACCATGCAAGGGTCTGGCCTTCCGGAAAAAACAGTACAAACCTTTTCATAAACTTGGACCCGCAAACAAAGGTATTTGTACGCCCAACGCAAAACTACCCTGGGTGACACCTGACCCAACGTCAACCCTGGGGTTAAAACCATTTTCCGGTTGGTGTTACAATCACGGCACAACCCAAACAAACCAAATTGTGGGGGGTTTGTCTGGTTTTGGTAGGCAACGGTGGGGGTGTATTGGTTTATTATTTTAAACCCTGTTCCTTTGTTCGTCCGGGGCAACCCCCCCTTGGAGAACCACAGATGTGACTCCCGTCTACCCTTGGTACGTTGTTTTGTTCTCTTTCCTGTTTGTGTCCCCATACCCCCCCCAGCGTCATTGACGGGAACAGCCCCTACCAAACGGGGTGCAGGGTTGTCTTTTGGGTTGTTGTAAGTCCGGAACTAATCAAACCCCGTGGCCCCAGACCCCCTTGTGTCCATCCAAAAGAACGAGGGGGTTTTCTTGCTTGTAAACCACCCACGTGGAGTCGTTGGGGCCACGCAAATAGTTCCGTATTACTGTTAAGAGGTGAGATGATTGTGGTGGAGTGATAGTAATTTGTCGGAAGTGGAATTGGTCTTGGTTAGTGAGGCTGTAGGGTGGGTGAGGATGTGCTACACCCCGCCGCGCTCCCAGGTCTCCCCGCGCGGGCGGAGGGGTCGAAGAGAGATGGGGGGTCCGCCTGGGGGCCCCCACACCGCAGACCCCGCTTGTGGTCGGTTGAGGCGCCGGGCAAGAAAAGGAAGGGGAGAGGAGGATGAAATGGGCCAAGGATGCGAGGCGGGGGAGAAGTAGAGGGGAGGGGAGAGGGTGAGGGCGGGGGATAAAGGAGGGAGGAAGTATGGAACGCCGGTCGATTCGTGCTTGTTTTGTATTGATGCGCTGTTGGAAGTGTTCCTTTGTGTTGAAATCAAAGGAATCCCATCGCAGACGCTTCCGCCGACCCTCTGCTGTTTTCGCCCACATAGCCCCCCCTTCCCCCCCTTACCTAGGAAGAACACCCTCCGGAGCGGCTTGGTCGGGGAAAAACAACCGGATCCACAGAAGATTCCCCCGGAGCCATGTTGAGAGGGGCCCCCAAGTAATAAGGTGGCGGGAAGGCGGGGCTGTGGGATGGAGGTTTCTCCACTCTCGCCATGAGAGTGTTTCGTTTTTATAAGGTTTGTGAAGTTAGGTGGGGACAAGCGGGTTTTTTGTTGTGCCATTAATGGGTCACGACACGCCAGAGGGTTTCCCGCCGGAGGGGCCCGCCTTTTTGGACCGCTCCGCCCAAGGCCCCACACTAGGGTTTTAGGCGTGCAATAGGAGAAGGGACGCAAGCATGCTGAAGCGGGTTATAGCACGAGCGAATATATTTGTGTTTTTACGCCCACCCCGATTTCGTATATTTGGGGAACGCAGGAGACAACCGGGAATGCCCACGCCGAGTCCACCTGCCTGAACCATTAGGGGCCAAAACGGTGAACAAACAAAACTGTGTTCCCCCCACCTTTTGCAGAGGACAACGGGAACCCACCGTGACCACCCGGTTTTGGGACCCATATGGTGGATGCCCCCGCCCAATGACCAAAATGTCTTCCCCCGACCTTGAAACACCTGGCCAATTAAAAGGGTTCCCTTGGGAAGCCAACGACCACAGAAAGGCAAAAGTGTTCAAATGTTGCCTGGTGTTTTCACCGCCCAGCTTTGGGTTTCAAACCCCAGCCTACGTAAAAAACTGTCGTTTTCCCTACAAGAACGCCGTCCCTGTGTCTCCTTTGTTTGGGATTGGGTCAACAGTTCTTTTCCTCCCCTTTTGGGAACGAACAGAAGAAAATCGCTTTATACCACCCCCTGGTTTTCTGGGTAAATTTTCTGTGCCACCAAACACCGCACCCCCCCACCAAAAGTCCCCCACGTCACGACCGGTGGAACCCCCCCCAAAAAATAACCGGCTTTTGTGGGCCCAAAAACAAGAAAAGGAAAAACCCCGCCACCGTCACAAACAACCTGGGCACGGTTTTACCCTTTGGTTTTGCAACCCATCGACCTGTGAAACAACAAAACGAAGTGTTGTTTTTTATTTTGGACCCCGGCCCCAACCTGCCCGAAGAAGTCACCCTTTTTTTGTAAAACCAGGGACCTCAGGCCGCCACCCGAGGGGCCGGGATTTACCAACGGTGTGCCCCAACGCCCCCCCAAACCAAAAAAACTTTTTTTTGTGGTTTTGTAAGGTTGGGGTCACCCACCACCACAAAAGCCACGGGGGGAGCAAAAAAAGCCAACAAAAACGTAGGGGGGGGAAACCACCCTGGGTTTTCTCATCCCCAGCCTGGGGGAAAAAAGGGGGTTTTCCACCCCAAAACACCATGGGGCATTTTGAAAAACGCGGGAAAATCCCGTTCACCCCTGATTTCTAACGGTCCCAACCCTGGACAAAATTTTGGACCCACCAAACTTTTTGTGCCCCAAAACGGGTGCCACCTTGGTCAACCATGCAGACTTTTTTGTGGAGTTTTTCATGAGTGCCACAAAGTTTGTCCCGCCCCAACGCACCCCACTTTTCCCCACCCGCCCGCCCAACAAAAACGCACCAATTATAGCTGTGAGATGCCAACGGCAACGGACCGTGGTACAACAACAACGGTTCCCCCCTAGGACCCCACCCCTTAATACGGCGCACCAACTGTACACAAGGGGGTGTCAACTTGTAAGGGGAGTTGGGACGTTTTTTGGGCCCCACAACCCACCCCCCCGGCCCGCCCCCCCCCTGCCCCGCCTTACAGTCTCTTAATCCCCCGCTGGGTCCTGACGCATGGAAGTAAACCCCAAAACCTTGCCCCGCTACACATTCCGGGGCACTCGGGTTAAACCGTTTGTGGAACCCCCCAAAAACCCCCCGCCCCAAAAACCCCACAAAGGGGGGGACCTCCTTTTCCCTGGGGGTTTCCCCCCTTTGCGGACCCATGACCCTTGGGGAAAACGCTTGTCCGAAACCGCCAACGGGGGGGCCCAAGGGTTTGTAGAGAGCACCAAAACCCCCCAAAAAGTACAACCCAATGAAAAAAACAAAAGTCAAAAAAAAAAAACTCAAAAAGAAAAATCGGGAAACCCGGACCCATTGGTGTGCACCATTCAATGGTGTTACCCCCAACAATTTGCCACATTTTTACAAAAAACCCCCTGGGGGGTTTGGGAAAACCAGAAAGAAAAAAAAAGGCAGGGGGGTGTTTGGACCTAACCCCACGCCCAACAAACGTAAAATACACACCCGAATGGGGGTTTAGTCGTGGGGGGTTTTTGTTACCGGCCCCACAAAAAGAGAAAAAACCAAAACAAAGCAGAAGGGTTGGCCCAAAACTGGAAAAACAAGGGTTTGAAACCCGGGAAACGGGAGTAAACAGTCCCCAAACTCAAAACTGTTTTCAAAAACTGACACCCACGTTCCCACAAAAGGAAGTGTTTTTTGGATTTTTTTTACTTTATTGGGGGGCATTAAAACCCGGAGAACCAGTGTCCCCAGACTCAGACCCCCCATAGGAGGGCGTCCCAAACCCCTAAAGGAAAACTAACAGAAGTGGGGGCTTGGTCCATCCCTTAAAAAAAAAAATGACCCGGGCCTTGGGCCACAAAACCACCCCAAGGAGGGGGGGCTGGCCAAACAAAAAAAAAAAAAAGGTTTTGAAAAATGGGACGTTGCCTTCGTGGTTGGGTCTTAAAACTGGCCCAAAACTTAATAAGAAAAATGAACCAGGGAAAATAAAGTTGGGGGGACAAGTTCCAGAACGACAGGATAAAATTCCACCCCTCAATCAAAAAACAGGAAGGGTCACCTTTCCATGAAAAAAACAAAAACGGAGGGAATTACACATTAAAAAAGAAAGGAGAAGCCCCCAGGTGGCAGGGAAAAGCGGTGTTAACCCCCGGAGGGACAAAAGGAACCCCAACGTGCCCTGCAGGCTAAAGGAAAAAAGAAAATCAGGGAAAAATCACAAAGGTTCTCAAACAAAACCCTTTTTGGTCTTTTTGGGAAACCACTCCAAGCCGGAAAAACCCCTTTGGGGTATCCCCCCCCCCCCAAACCCCCTTTTGGGGGGGGGTTGGTGAAACAGTTGTTTCCCCCCCCACCCCTTTGGGCCCCCCCCAGGGGGCAACCATCCCCCGCCATGTTTTCCAACACATCAAAAACACTGGGGTGTTGGTGCCCAACAGGGCCCCACCGGCGGGCCAAAAACCCGTGTCAAAAAGTAAGGGGGGGGGTGTCGAATGAAAAAACCTTTTGGGGACCCCCCACCCTTGGGTGGTGGGGTATTTGGTGGGTGTGAAAAACTCAAACCCCCGGTGCAGGTGAAAACCACCAAACGTCCCCCCCATACAGAAAAAAATCAATGTGAAAAACATCAGTTACGTTCGGAAAACGTTGGGGGGGGGGGCCGACGGGTTTTTGGGTGGGGGGCTCAAAAAAAATTGGGGTTTTTTGTAACTGTTTAAGTTTGGACAGGCACACCCCCGCCACTAGCCCCCCTGAGGGCTTTCCGGGCGAAACCCAACCGATTTGTCAAAACCCAAGTTCAAATAAAGAGGGTCCACCCCCACGCCCCCTCCATTCCCCTGGTTTTGTTTTGGGAAGTCCTTCACCAAACAAAATTAAAAAGTTCTTTATCGGTTGAGACAGGGGCCCAAAATTTACCCCCTGGGAAACCCGAAAAAGGTTTCCCCCCCCAAACCGTCCGAAAGGGGAAAGAATTCCGTTTCCAAAACGGGCTGTGGGAAAAAGGTTTAATGGGCGTGGCCCGGGAAACGGAAACCACAAACCGGACCCCTTTTCTTTGAATCAAGCCGTGGTGGGGGGGGGGGACAACACCAAACCGGGGAAACGAAAGGAACCAATTTAATTGGCGGTTTCAACCCGTATTGTAAAAGGGTGGTTTTTAAATCCAAGGTGAAGAAGGGGCTTCACCCCTAGGCACATTTCATTTTCCACACACGTTTGTGGTTTTGTTTCCGAACACATGACCCACCGAACAAAAAAAACCCGAAGGGCAAGGGGCCAGCGTCCCCCCACCAAAAAACCACACCCATTAGTTTTTTTACGGTGCAACGAAAAAGGTTTGGGGCTTTTCCCAGGTTACACCGGGTGGTTTGGTGGGCCACTCATGGTAAAAAACCGATTTGGCGTGGGGAAAATGGAAAACGGACCCCCATTGTTTGTTTTTTAGCTCAAACAACTGCCGTAAACAACCCTGGGTGGCAGTGTGGAAGAAACCGCCCCTAAACAAAAGCGTAAACCCCCTGGGGATTTCGGGGGAAGGGGTTTTTGGGGGGTTTAAATGTTTACCCGGAAAAACAATTCCCCACCAAAACAGCCGACCACGTTTCCTGTAAAAACCCGGTTAAAAAAGGCACCGGGGGAATGTTTGTTCCCCAATAACATAAATACACCCGTGTTTTTGTTTCAAACAGTGTTTTGTTTGTTTTGGTGGGAAAAAATGAAAATGTCTGATGACTTTGGACCTTTTTTTGTTGTGGGTGGAACAACAAAGAAAACAAAACCCGACTTGGAGGCAAAAAAAGTGTGTTAAAAAAAACAAAAAAGGTTCCTACAAACCCCTTAAAAATGGGTGAAACAAAAACAAAGAGGTAATGGGGTCCCTTGGGCACATGGTTGTTGTGACAAAAATAAACAACCAACATTAAAAAGGGGGAAAACCCCTGTTGTGGGAGTGTTTTTGGTTTGTGTTTTTTTGTTTTACTGAAGAAAATGTTTCCCCCAGCCCGAAACGGTCCCCAACCCCACAACCCCCACCCCCCACCAAACCCCCAAAAAAAAACCCCCCCAAAACCCGGTTTTTTTTGGTTTTTGTTCTGTTTTCAAACGACACCTTGGGCAAAATTCCCTTGGGTTGGGCCCCCACCAATTTAAATTGTGACTCAATGGGGCCCCAGCCGGGGTGGGTTGGTTCCCCCCAATGTGAACTACCATAAACCAAGGAAGGGATTTTGGGGCCGGTTGGGTTCAACGTAACTCCAATACCATGGGGTTTGGTGAAAGTGTGGTCTGGTTTATATGGGGGGGGGAATTTGACCCCCCCCTGGGGGTTTTTATGGGACAAAACCCACCAGGAGTCACTTTCCCTCATTGTCTGAAAAGCAAATGGAACCCAAAAAGAAGGGGGTTGTTGGGGTTCAACGTTGTTTGTTCCAAACGGTGGCCAATGGGGAACAGGGGTTGGGGGGGGACCGGGTGTTTTTTTGGGTTTGGGGGGTTAAATTTGAACCCTATTTTGCCCCCCCCATTGGGGGGAAAACGGTTGGTGTTGTGGTTTTGGTTTCCAAAAAGGTGGTGGGGAAAAAAAAAAAAAAAAAAAGGGGTTCACCCTTTTGTAATTTTGGGCAAGGGGGCCAAATTTGGGATTTTTTTTTTGTACCCGTGCCAAAAGGTGGCCCCAATTTGGGTCCCACCCAAAATACTTTTTCCAACAGAAAACCAACCCGGGTGGTTCAACCAAGTTGTTCCCAAAGAAAACGATTTGACCCCCAAATGTTGTTTGCCCCAAATGTGTGGGTTGTGTTGGTGGTTCAACAAAATTTTTTGTTGGTGTTGTTTGGACAAAAAAGCCAAACTCACCCTTAAGGGCCCCCCGAAGTCCCTGTGTTTTAAATTTTAACAAGCACCCTGTCGCCGGGAATGTTTGTAAAAATGCATTGGAAGAAGTTGGTTCAAGTTGTCCCCCGTAGGTAAAAAGCGGGGGAACAACACGTTTCCAACCTCCCAAATTTCCACTAAAAGCCCTTTGTTTTTTATTTTTGTTTTTTTTTTTCAACCTTGACCAACCAAAATAAACCACCCAAAAAGGGTGACGGAGAACCCCCCACCCCAAGCCACCCACCCAAAAATCTAAGGTTGGGGGGGCCGTGACACAATTCAAAGTGGGGGATCCCCAACTGGAAGACCGGGGGGAAAACAAAAGGAAAGGGGCAGAAAAAAGCCAAAAAAAAAACCCGGGTCACCAAAAAACACCAAAAAAAAAAAACAAGGTGTGGGGGGGGCCCGGGATGACCCTAAAAAAACCCTTGGGTGTTAGGCCCCCACTATTTGGGCCGTTCCCAAGGTCCCCCCAAATGGGGTGTTAAAACCTTTGTAAAAGGGTTGTGTTGAGGTTCCTTGTGTGTGGTGAAGCTCCCCACCAATGGGGTGTGCATATGGGGCCCCCCACCAAATGAAAAAAAATCACAAGAAAACTGCAACTTCCCAACCCAGGGGGGTGTAAACCCCATTTTTTTTATAAAAAAAAACAAGACCGCCATTTTTTTGGGGTGTCGGCTATTCCTTGAAGGGGGGTTCCGCCACAAGGGTCCAAACTTTGTCCACGGACATTAAGTTTGAAATGAATGCCAAGGACAAAACATTTTTTTTGGGGGGGGGGGTTTTGTTTTTTTGTTTTTTTTTGCACGTAAGAAGTAAAAAACATCCAGGGAAAACAGGTACCCCAGATCAAGTGGGCCCAAATTGGACACAGGGTTAAGGAACCCACAAAAGATTTCCAGACCTCCGGCCACCGGGTGTCCCGAAAGAAAAAAGGGGAAGTCCCCAAACAACGGGTTTCCAAAGGGGGTGGGGGGGCTTTTTTGTGGGTTTTGTGTTGCGACAACTGGAGAAATTTGGTTGTGGCGGATTTTGTTTAAAGGGTTGTGGGGGTTGTTTGCCCAAGAACCAAGGTCCCCGCCCAATGACGGTTGGAAAAAATGGGGGGGGGGGGGAAAGTGACCCAGGAAAAAAGATTCCAAACCCAACCACAGAAAAAAAAAAAAAAAATCTGGCAACAAGAGTCCCCAAAGAAAAAAAGTTCCCCATTGGGAGTTTGTTGGCAACGAAATGGGGGCCCTAAATTAAAAAGCAAACAAAAAAAAAACCCCCGGTAGGTGGGGTTTGGTCACGCTCAAGGGGGGGTTAAACCAAGGGGGGAAAAAAAGCCATCAACCCCCCAGAGCCAAAAAAATTTAAAAATGTCCCCCCGGGGCAGGGTGGGTTACGTGGTAAAAGGTGAAACGGCACGGGGACTGTTCCCTGAAAAAGGAAAAAAACCAAATGTGAACCTTTAAATTTTGACAACTTACTGAAGGCCCCAAAACCCCCAAACTTTTTTCTGTTTCACCATTTTCTACTTCTAAGCCCGAAAGGTGGTGGATCAATGGTAAAAGACGTGAAAACGTGAAGAACCAAAGTCCCAACCCCCTTTTTTGAAAGCAACCCTTTTAAAGTCGTTAAATTTTTTTTTGGGTTCTTAAATGGCAAATATTTGTTTTTTTGTTTTTTTTGTGTTGTTTAAAAAACCACAAAAAAGAGAGGATAACCGAGTCCCAACAATAAAAAATCAATAGGGAAGTGGCAAAAACTGATTTTTTTACCCAACCCAGAGTTTTTGAAAGTGTTGGTTTTGTGTCCAACCTTAGGAAAAAAAAAACCTGTTTTTCGTTGTACCACGCCACGAGGGGTTCAATCAAAGGACCCGTACCGTACGCACTTTAAGAAGAAGTTTTTTTGTTTGGTGTGTGTTTTTTTTTGTGTTTTTTTTTTTTTACAAACCATAAAAAAAACTTGTTGTGGACATGAAAAGACAACTGGGTGCCAAAAGGGCACAAACAAAAGCAAAAAAAATTTTCCACAAGTCCCCAAGGGGAATTGGGGGGGAAGTTGAACCCACACCAAGGGGTGGTTTAGGAAAGGCCAAAAGAAAAAACCCCTCGGAACACTACTTTGGGAAAAACCCAGAAAAAGTTCCCCCACTCCCCATGTGGTTTGTCAACCGGTTTTCGTTAACATCCTGGGTGGGAACCCCCCCCCCACACCCCTTTTAATTGGTTGGGGGGGGGGTCCCACTTTCCCCCCCGTGTTGGGGTTTTGTTTGTGAAAAAAAACCGGAAATGAAGAACCACAAGAAAATTAAAACAACAACAAAGGAAAAAAAATCGTCCCCCCCACAAAAAAAGAACCCCCCCTGGGGGCCCTTTTTTGGTGTGACTGCTTTGAAAACCTTGGGCAATTCACAACCCACGTGAACCAGGGGGAAGGGAAGTTTTTCTGGAGACGGGAACATTTGTGGGGATGGGGCAAAAACGGGAACGTTTTTTTTTTTACCGGATGGAAGGGAACAGCAGCCCCAGAACCACCACCCCCCCTCACCCAGCAAAACCAAACCGTGGTTTCCTTTTTGTTGGTTTTTGGGTGAAGGGGGCGGACTCCCCACACCCCCGTGGAAAGATTTAGAAACAACCACCACCCAACAAAAATCTTCCTTTTTTGTGTTGGAAGAAGTGTGCCCTGGTGGTGGTCCGGGGACAAAACAAACCAAAACAATCGGCAAACACAATCCCAGGTCTTAAACTTGCCCAGGCCACACCCCCCCCCCCGGAAGGGCTAATCTTCCCCAAAAAAAAAAAAGAATTTTCAAAAAACACCCCCCCCCCCCCACCCCATCCCAGAAGGGAATTAAAATTGGTCCCCCCCAATCCCCCCAGGCGGTCTTGCCAGAAACAAACAACAAATGAGGGAAGGGGGATGGGAGAAGATAGTAGAAATTGTGTTGTCCCAGGTGTTCCACACCCCCCCCGGAAAACAAAAGGCCCGCCTAACTAAATGAATCCTGTTGCAGCCCCGGGGAACCCCGACTGTTTGGCGGGGTAAGGAACCGAGGGCAAAGAAACGGGTCATTGGGACAACAACCAAAGACACGCCTTTGGTTATCCAACCAAAGAAAGGGGTGGGTGGGTGGTAATTCAGGACAATCCGTTTTTGGGGGCCCCCCAAAACACCAACAAAAAAACACCCCAAAACCCCCCCACCGGGTTGCAAAGAATCGTGTGAGGAGAACAAAAAACCAATCATAGTTAACTAAATGGGGAGGGGTTTGGAAACCGTTTGCGTATGAATGGGATTTCTCACCAGACGTTCATTTCCGCACTAGACCGCTTTGGTAAATACAACAATGTTTTTGAAAAACTCTTCGGACCCATGCTTTTTTGGTGGTTTTTTGTTTTGTTTTGTGGGGGTTAAACTAGTTGGGGGGACCCCCCAAGTGACCCAAAAGATTTTGTTATCGAGGGTTTTGTTTTTTGGTAGAAAAAACCAACCAAGAAAAAGGAACAAACAACCCCCCCAAGTCAAAAACAAGAAAAAAAATGCCGGGGACCCGTGAAAAGGGGAACAAACAAGCGGGTTTTGTTTTGCCGGTGGATTTGGACCCCCCGTTGGGGGTTGTTGTTGTTAAAAAAGTAAAAAAAAGGGGGGGGGGGTGGGGGAAAAAAGGTCAAAACCGAAAACACCTTGCCCCTTGCCCCCAAAACCCACCGTGGGGCCCCCCACCGTTTGTTTTTGCCCCCAGGACCAGGAACAAGTTGCCACCACCCCTTTTTAACAATAAAAAAAAAACCCCTTTTTGATTTTGGTCTTTGACAACTTCCAACCACCCCCCCCCCCCCACCACCCCACCGTTTTGTTTTTGGGGCTTGTTTTGTGTTTTTTTTTGGTAAAGCACAGAACAAGGTCTCACTTTTTTTCCCAGGGGGGTTGACGAATGCTTCCCCTACACGAACATAAAACCGGGGAAACCCGCCGCCAACCCCTGTGGTTTCCCGGGGGGGGGGGGTCACGACCCTGTTGTTGGGGTGTGTAACGCACTGGTTGGGGGGGGGGTGTTTTTGGTTCTGTGAAAAAAAAAAAACTCAAACTTTGGGTGGAAACCAAATTTTACATTTCACAACCAAAACCCACAAATCCCCCCCCAATCCTTGGATTTGCGCGACTTGCAAAACCCTGAAACCACAATTTGTGACGCCCCATGAACAGGTTGTTTTTTGGGTGTGACCACAAAAAAAGTCTCAACTGAAGGGGGACTTTTCCAATTGCAGGACACCCCAGGGACAAAAAAATAATTGCCCCCCACTAAAAAAAAAAAAAAAGAAAAAAAAGCCTTCCCCAAAGTGGTTTTTTTTTTTGTGGTTTGTTTTTCCTTTTTTGGAAACCCGCCCCCAAAAACCTGAACCGTGGGGGTTGGGTTTTACCACCCAAAGAAAACCAGTTTTGGTACACAAAGACAGGGCCAGGTGGAGGGTTTTTGGGAACGGGGTTGGTCGTTTTAAATTTGTTTTGGAGGTTTCCCCACAGTGGTTTTGGTTTTGTGGTGTGCCCCTTCCCACCCGCCCTGTTTCGAAAGAGAACTTAACAAACCCCAACTACATAGAAGAACCTTGGGTACATGGCTTTTTTGATCCCCTCCGGGATCCCCCCCCCCAACCACACCCCCCCGCCAGTCTTAGAAGAAACTTGTGCCCCGCAATGGAATGTGTTGTGTTTGTGCCACGCGCTTTTAGTTTATTGTCAGGGCCAGTCACGTCCCCCCCGGCACGGTGGAGAGGAGCATAGGGGGGAGGGTTTTTTAGATCTTAGAGGAAATGGTGTTTGGTTTTGACCGTGTTTATATTATTGTTTGGTTTGGTTTTTTGTGGTGTACTCACCTTAATTTTCCCCACCCTGGCCCAACCCTCTTATTTGGGGTGGCGAAAAATAATTTGTTTCACCTTGGTTTTTTTTTAGATTGGGATGACGGCCCGCACCCAGCACTGTTTATTTATTTGGGAAGGTATTTTTTTACCTCCGGGTCTGGGGGGGGGTTCGACAACTTCCTACGCACCAGGTTACTACAGCTATTCGTCGAGACATGTCGCCAGGGACATCCCCCCACCCCAGGGAAAACGGTTTTGTGGTGACGGTTACACCAAAAAGGTCCCATAAAACTATGTGCAAAACATGGTTTGGGCAAAAACTCTGTCGAAACACAGTGGGCCTGCTGGCCCCCCCAGGTCGGCAGACGGAACACCTGGTCCGGAACCCGGGGTCTCCAACCCCCACCCGACACACCCCCCCCTCCAGCTTAAAAAACCCACCCCCAAACAAAAATTGAACAACTTTCCCAGAAAAGACACCCGGTTGTGGACCCAACCAGCAAATAGGAAAACCCCCCCGAAAAATTTCCAAAAGGGTTGTTTTTTTTTTTTTAACCGGCCAACGGACAAGGGGGGCATCCACACATGGGGGGCTAACGGCTCCACCCCTTGCTTGACCCAAAAAAGGGGGACCCCCAACCCCAAAAACTGGACTTTTTTCCCCTTTACCTCCAATCCCTTTAAATCACACCAAAAAAGGTAAAAAAAAACTTCTTTTGTTTTTGTGACATCCCCTGTTCCACAAAAAAAAAACCCCAAGGTTGTTTGTTGGGTGGTGAGGGGACACGGGGGCACAACCGGTTGTTTGGTTGTGGTGGGCCCCACCCCCCCCTGTAACTCGGCACCGGCCGCCAAAAAAACACCCTTACCAACTTTTGGAAAAAACACAAAAAGGCCCACCAAACCAAGATGTCCTTTTTTGTTGGGGCCCCCCCCCAAAATGCAAACCATGTTCAAAAAAACCCCCACCCCCCCGCCCCGGGTGGGAAACGACCGAACCAACCAGTGACCCACGTGGGTCCCCAACCCCCCCCTTGGTGGAAAGGTTAAATTTAGACAACTTTTTCGCGGTGGTTGAAAACATGTGTTACGGTGGCTGGTGGTTGTGTTGCCCCCAAACGGCACCAATAGGGGGGCGGGCCCCTTGAACGTACCATGCTAGGTAGTGACATTATTGGTCACACAGCAAACATCTTTGACGGTTAGTTCACAGTCCAAAAACCCCTGGGTCCAGTTCCTTTGTTGTTAACCCAAACAGGGGTTGGGGGTTTTGTTTTTTTTTGAACAAATAGGGTTTTGGTTTTTTTTCACTGTTTGTGGGTTGGGACCGTGAAAACACAACACACATCCCCCCCCCACAGTCCACCCTGGTTGGCCCTCCTGTGACCCGACCCCCACTTTCCTGGTGTTTTTGAAACCAACTTGTATGCGGTTTTGGAAAAAAGCCTTTCACGGGCCCTAAGGTCCCCAACAACCCCACCAACCCAACCCCAAACACAAACCGACCCCCCAACACCGTGTGCCGTGAAAAAAACGCCCAACTGTTCCAACCCAAACTATACGTTTCCACAAAGCCATCCGGGCTTGGGGACCTGATTGACCGTTGGGTCACCCCCCACCCCCCCCCACGCCGGTAACGAAAATTTCACCTTCACCCCCCCTCCATGCCCTCCGACCCACAAAAGTGCGGAAAGGCCAACCCCCCCTACCCCACGGCCAAAACAAATGCATCTTCAAACCCGTTTTGCACTTGGTTATTGGGGTGCCCCCCCTGTGTTTGTCAACAAAAACAACACCGACACGACAACAACCCCCCCTCCGAGCGAACGCCAGGACCAATTTGTCCAGGGAACCTTTTGGTTAAAAAAAAAAAGTCCTGTGGCCCAAAAACCCCCCAACCATTTGGGGTTGGTTTTGTTTTGTGGTTTTGGTTTACAAACATAGGCGAAGGAGGTACCCAACTGTGGGGAACCCACAATAAAGAAAAACTGGGACGACCATCCTTCAAGGCCCCATTTTGGGGGGCGGGGGAAACCAAGTCCAAAAACTCAACCTGCCCCCCCGTCCAAAAATCTTGGGGTCCACCGGAAAAAGGCCCCCCCGACTTGACGTTGGGTTTTTTTAAACCATTACAGACCCCCAAGGTTGTTTTGTGGGGGGAAAAACCAAAAAGCTGCACCGGACCCGAAGCCCCTGGTTGGGGTTTGAAAACACCACAGATACTCACAAAAAAAACAAAAAGGTACCCTCTCCCTGTCTTATCCCAACACTGGGGCCCACTTGGGAAAGTTTGTTGTTGACCCTTTGGGTCAAAATACAAGGCCCATCAAACTCCCAACTGGAATGGGGTTTTTCCCATGCTTGTTGAGTGAAAGTCACTGCACCCCCCAGGGGGGTGTTAACACGTTTTTGTTTCACTTGGTGGGGGCCCACGCTCCCAAGAAAACTGTTGTTGTAAAACAACAAAATTTGCCCTGTTGTCGGTCTTGGCCACCCCCTTTGGAAGTTTATGCCAACTTGGGGACACGGCCCCCAAAAAGGAGCAAGAGCCCCAAGATTTTTTTGTGTGTGCCCCCAAACCCCCAAAAACACCAATTCAAACAATGCTGTTTTTTCCCAACCAGGCCAATTTTAAGGGGGTTGGAAGCACCCAGTTTTTAAAAATTGTCCCAGGGGTGGGGGGCTTGGTTGGGTGGGGGGGAAAAAAATGTGTTTAACCCCCCAACCTAAAAAACCAACGGGTTGGTTCTTGGTTTTCAACGCACGGTCACCAACACAAAGAACAAAGTTGGAGAGAAACCCACAAAAAAAAGGTAATCGGAAACTCAAACTTTTGTAAAAGAAAGGTTCCCACCACCACCCAAACCCCCCTTTGTTGAAAACACCGGTAAGGAAGTTGTGTGGGGACGTCAAACCCACCCCCGGGGGGTAAAAAAATTGGTGTCAAGGACCCACACCCCCTAGGGGCCAAAACAAAGCTGAGGGTAACGAAAGTGGCTTCCACCCAAGAGTAGAATGTGTTAAGCAAAAGAAACCCAACCCAGACCTCCCCCATAAAAGAAACCACAACCATTAACCAACCACAGGCAAGGAAAACCAAACCTTTTGTTTTAAAGGTTGGGGGGACCGTTTGGTTTTTGCTTAGAAAAATGTTTGTGTTTTTCAACGCCCCAAAAAAGAAAAATGAAAAAACCAGGAGAGATGATGGGGGGGGAAATCGGGTTTTTTTTTTGGTCTCCGATTTCCAAAAATACAGGACCAAGGTTTTTACCCCCCATGGGTGAACATTGGAGGGGCCCCCAAGAGGGAAACTGGGGGGCCGCAAAAAAAACCGTAACCACCCAAAACCCCAAAAACGTGGAAAAAACCAACGTCCCCCCCCCCTTCGGGGAATAGGTGGGTTTGGTGGGTGGAAAGGTGATGTCCCGTCACAAACCCGCCCCCCCTTCGGGGCAATTTACAAAAATCACCCAACAGGAGCTTCAGAAAAAAAAAAGGCCCGGCCCGAAAGTAAAACCTGGGGACCCCCCTGGAAAAAAAAACCAAAAATTTTCCGTCCCAAGTTTGTTGGACAAAAAAGAAGTTTACTTGGAAAGACCCCACCACACAGACCGGTTGGGAAGACAGCTGGGGTTTCCCCCTCCCGACGGGGGACCCACCCCGGCCCAACTAACACGATAGTAATTTTTTTCACCCAAGAAAAAAATTGCAAAAAATGCCCAAGGACAGACACACACCACAACTAACCCCAACTGGGCCACCCCCCCCCCCCACCCGCCCAACCCAATTGGCTTACCACCACCCCCCCCAGCAATAACCAAACAGGGGAAAATCCCTGCCTTCCCAAACCCCACCCCAGGCACCAAAGATGTAAAAGGGGTGGAAACAAAGGGGTGGAAAAAAGAAAATGGAGAAACATGCGTTTTGGCACAAACTTGTTCTTTGTAAGAAAAAGTTTCCCAAACCTGTCCCAAAAACCCTTATAAAACTGGGGGCAACCCCCACCTTCCATTTAACACGGGAAAATAACTTTTTTTTTTGAAAAAGTCCTTGTACCGTGCGGTCACAACAATGACAAGGAAAAACTCACCTTCCCACAAAAGGGAACCCTTGTTGAAAAAGAAGGAAGTCCCCACCAAAAAAAAGAAGCCCAACCAGGGGGGTGTTCCAACAGCCCCAGGAAAAAAAATGCCCAAAAAAGACCCCACAACCATGGTGTCCAACAACCGTTGCCCCCCAAATTTCCCCCCCCCCAGTACCTTAAGGGACGGTTTGGAGAAAGGGGCGCCCTTGAGTTTTGGGGGGGGGAAAACCCCAAGGAACCGCTGCAAAAAGGACATAAACACCTTTTTTACAAAAAAAAAAGAAAAACAACAGGCAAGGAGTCAAAAGGTACTCCCGTCTAAAACAGGGGGGAACCGGTGGAAAAACCCAGGGTTGTTTTTGTTGGCGACCAAAAAATTTGGCCCCTTGTTCTTGACACCAGGCAACCAAGAAACGCCCACTGGGACAAAAGTCGCGACAGCCCTTACGGGTGGCCTAACAAACCCTTTCAAACCTACAATCGGGGTAACCTTGCCAGTGAAGTCTAGGACCAATGGAATGAGGCTTTGTTGCAACTTCAATTAAAAACCCCCACCACCCCCTGACACAAAGGGTTGGGTTTCGAAACAGGACACAGGGGGGGGGACCCCACACAACCCCCACGAGGAGATTGCACCACCAACGTGGTGACCCTTCCCAAAGTTTAAGTAAAAAAAACGATGGATAACGACCAACAGGTTTCCCGGTCCCCAAAGCTGTGAAACCCGGGGGGGGTTTGGTGGGGTGGGAAAAAACGTCCCCCTTTGAATGCAAAAGAGAAATGCTCCAAAGGTTTTAAACAAGAAAAAAAAGACATGATCCCACCACGATCCCCCATGGCGCCCCCTGACACCCGTGGGTCTGTTGTTTTTGGGTTGTTTGTCCACCCACAAAACAGAAAAAAAGGAAAGGCCGATTTCAAGGCCCCACCCAGGGTTGTTTTACATGTGTGGGGTTTGTGTTTTCAAACAAAATTAAGGGAAATGCCCCCCCTTATGCCACACGAAAAATTCAAGTTGGAAACCCTGTTGTTCTTGTGTGAAGAAAACCAGCCCTTTTCCAGGGGGTTGGGGGTTTTTTTTACCGGTTCCAACCGCCAAGGCCCCAATTTTTGACGCAGGACAAAAAAAGGTCCCCACCAGCGGTGGTTTTGGGTGGGGGTGGGGCCCTCCCTCCCAAAAAAACCTTTCATTTTTGAAACTTTAACAAGAAAAAGGTGAGGGCACGGCCCCTTGGGGTTTTAAATAAAGTGAAAAAAAAAGTCCCCGCCCCCAAACGGAGCAAAGTGATCACAAACAAATTGCAACTGGGAAACAAGCCCCCCAAAAAAAAACCACCATTAACCACATGGGGGGGGGGGTGGGGAGGCGTGGAAATGTGGGGTAAACGAAAAAAAAAAATAAGTGGGGGTACCCCCTCCATTTGACCCGGTGTGATGCCCCGGGTTTTTGCAGAAAAAACGGGAAACTACAAGGGTGTGTAACGTTTGGTGGGGGGTGTGTGTTTAACACCAGGTCGCCCAGGCGGGGCCAACAGGAATTTTTTTTGGGTCCCAAAAACAAAAAAAAACCCAGACGCGGCAAGGTAAAAAACTGGGGGGGCCCCACCGGGTTTTTACAAATCACCGCAGGGGACCCGGGGGCAACTTGGGGGGGAAAAGAAAAAACAATGAAATCCCCATAACCTCTGGTGTCAGGGGATTGTTTTAAAAGGGGGGGGGGTTTGGTTCACAGTCAAGGGGGCCCCCCTGCCAAAAGGGGTAACGGCCCCACCATTGGCAAAACCCCCCTGTCCAACAAGGGTGATGAGGGGAATTAAAAAAACACCCCACCGTTTTGCCCCAACACCCAAAAACACGGAAAATTGGTGGGGGGGGTGTACGTCCTGGCCCTTTTTGTGGCACCACCCAACTAGTGGGGGTTGGCAAACAGCAGAACCCCAAGTCAAAGAAGAAAAAAGCCCGCCCACCTGTTTTTTTGGTTGGTAAAAGGGGTGCCCGTGGCACCCCCAGCCCCCGGGTGGTACCCCCCTTTTAAAAAAACTATACAAAGGAAACACCCCCCCCTTTTGTTACCGGGGGGGAACCCGAACGCAACCCAACGAGTCCCCAACCAGCCAGTTTTTGTCCCCCAAAACCTGGGGTGGTTTTGTGTTGGTGTAACCTTGTTTCCAGAAAAATGGGTTCCGTGCGCGTGGTGTTTTGTGGGGGTTTTTTTGTTTTTCCTTGTTATTGTTTTGGGCCCCATTGTTTTTGTTTTTGTGTCCCTGAAAAAATTCAACACCAAGAACACCCCCCACCGTAGACTTTTGTAAAAATTGGGGTGTCAAAATGCCAACCCAAACCATTTGGGGAAAAAGGTTGCCCACTGCCAAAAATTGGTCACCGTTTGCCCCCCGCACCCCCCCCGACACTACCCCCCACACCACACCCCCCCAACGAAAAAACCCCCCCCTTTTTTTTTAGAACCCCCACCCCTGTTGTAAACCACAACAGAAATTGACATTTCTTGTTTTGGCCCCTATTAATCTTCATGAAAGAAAAAAATGAACGGAAAGTACAAAAAAAATGGAACAACCCCACCTATGGCTCGGGTGTTTGCACACGGCCTTACCCCGTAGCAAACCAGGCACCCCCGGCCTAAAGAAGGGGGGGGAAACCCAAATTTTCAAAACTCCCCACCAAAATGTTTTGTTTTTTTTTGTTTCACACCACCACAAAAAAAACACCCCACCCCCAACAAAAACACGGTTAAAGGGAGGTTAACGAATTACCCACCAGCCGTCCCTCCATTGTTTTTTTAAAACCCCCCGTAAAAAAGGGAATCCACACCATGGGAGTGGTAGAAAAAGCCCCCCACCCCCCCCATTTTTTTTAATTCCACTTGGGGAAATAAACTTGTGGAAAGTGCCCTGGGGTCAATCCAACACGGGTCTGGCCCCCAAAGAGACATTACCAAA
>Ga0179593_1476787_pt1 | contig 31737 bp, 33 predicted proteins | sample CZODoug2_1_08_16_FD_185931 | JGI IMG/M metagenome (GOLD analysis project Ga0179593, IMG submission 185931) | Vadose zone soil fungal communities from Angelo Coast Range Reserve, California, USA - CZODoug2_1_08_16fungal (PacBio error correction) | ecosystem: Environmental > Terrestrial > Soil >...
ATGGTAAACGGAAAAGAGTTCAATAAAAAAGGATCCAAGAAGGGGGGGAGCAAACATGGGCGTCTTCGGCCTAACGAAGAATCAGGTACACCCAACCGCCCGAGGGAGGTGGAAAAAAACGGAAAACGGATACTCTGCACAAAGAAAAATTGATCAGCGAAAGACACGCATCGTGGGAAGTGGTGTGCGACTGCGAGGTTGGGGGGGGGCAAGTAAACGGAAAAAAAAAGTCCCCGATGTGTCGGTCGCATGAAACCGGACGAAGGCTGCTCGGAACTTCGGAATTGCCGGAAAGAATGGGTGAGCTGCCCCGAACGAACCTAACGCTGCTCAAGCGTTCAGTAATTCAGGTAAAGGAAAAAAAGGGAGGCCCGATGTCCTTAAGCTCCGCCACAGAAGAGGTTGAGCGGAAGTTACTCTGGAAACAGAACTGTGGACAGCACAGCTGGCCCCCCGGGTTGAGAACCCAACAACAACGCACCGGCAGATGTCAGTTAGGAGTCAGAGAGGTTCAAACGGGGACTTCTACCGGGCCAGCGACCAGTGTGAAGTGGTTCAAGACAAAAAGGCAAAAGAAACTAAGCTTTCCGTTGGGATAAAGGGGAGAAGCACGGGATCGCTATGAAAAGGGCCACGCCGGAGGAAGAACTGTGCGTGGGGGGGTGGGGGGGACTAAAAGACTTGGTTTTCGAGAAAACTCTGTCTCGTCTGGAAAGGGGGACATCAATTAGCAAAAAAACAACTGTCCACGGAAGAAGGTCCGCGTAGTGGTCCAGGGGGCCGGGACGAAATGGCTATCTCCATGGGGGGACCGGAAAAGCGGATGGGGATAACTAACTCAAAAAAGGGGGGCACAAGACGGGCCCTTGAGAGGACACGATGTGGGGGGGAACATCTATGGAATTTCAATCGACACAACAGAGTAAAAAATAGAGGATTGAACCAACCAATCCAATGTAAGAGAAAGTCCGACCGTCCCCTGAGGCCCAAACTCCGGTGAGATCGAAACGGGGTAACCCCGGTCAGGAGGAATGCGCACAAAAAGCACCGTTACTACTTGCAAAAGGAGTCACCGGTGAAGGGGGGGGCACAGAGATCCGGTTAGGACCAAAACGTGAGACCGCGACTGGCCGAATGAAGAAAACCCTCAAGTGTTCGAAAAAACAAGAAAACTCCAAAATTCCAACCCGGAGGCGCTTGGAGAAAAGGAAGGACCCAGAGGGGCAGTCAACCCAATAGAATCCAGGATGTACCGGAAAATATTGAAAACTAGAAAAGTCGGACTTTACCCACTGGGGTATATGTAACTGAAAAAAAGTTCGAAATTCGGGACAGCAAAAAAGTTTCAGGGCAAGCAAAAAGGCAAAAAAAAAGGGGCGTTCAGCTGAAAACCGCGGGAAAGAAAAGAAGACTATGTCGGAAAAAATCCGCTCCCCGGGAAACGAACAACGAACTCCCTCGACTCGGTTTGCGGACGCTGATCTCAAACCACAGGGGAGAGAAGAAACCCCCCTTGAGCACATCCGGGGGAAGGAGAGTTTGCGGGCACGCGAAGCTACGGACAGCAATCCCAAACGCCTCTTGGGCAACCTTGAGGGCAGGGAACTTTACCGTGTGAAAAAGAGCCCAGATCCTCGGAGGAGTGAACTTGGAAAGAAGTAAAACAAAAAAACAAAAGGCTCTTGGAAGAACCCTAGAAAGCGACAAAGAGGGTTGAAGGAGACTCGGGATAAAGATAAAGGAATCGGAACCCAATGGTGGGGGGGGGAGCCGCCCGGCAAAAACCCTAGGCAGGTAAAGGACAGCACTCCAGGACCGCAGTAACACTTGGGAAAGTTGGACAAAAAACCAAAAAATGTATAAAAGAATGGGCTACTCGAACCCCGGGACCAGGGGTCTCAAGTTGGAAACCAGAACGCCGTCACAGTAGAATAGGAACCTCCAGGATGGGAGTTGGTCCCAGTAGCCACTCGCAAAACAGCTTCGGGGACCGGAAAAACCCACATCGCCGGGGGGGGAAGAAAACCTTACGAAGAGGGGTCGTTTTGCCCCAACCTGTCGGCGTCCCTCTCACCCTAGAAGAAACCGACAAGGTTCTCCCGAAATAGGGAGGGGTCGGGTTCAGGGGTTTAAGGTTCCTGGGCCTATCAAGGGAACAAATGGTTCCGAGAATCGGGGCCCCCACAACACATGGTTGGGGGAAAAAAGAACTCAAAAAGACAAAATGCCTCTGCATCGCAAGGAAATGAAAAAATAATTACAAAAACCATTCTCAAAGAAAAGGTAGGGGTGGGGCGAATTGGTACCTTTTCTGGGGGGGGTTAAGAGGAAACACGCGGTCGTCTCGAACAGAGGAGCCGATACTGAAAAGACTCCAAAGGCGTACAGGTATAAAAAAGGACACCGGTGGGAACGTATCACGTGGTTGGGGGTTGCACGAAGAAAAACCAGGTACCAAGAAAGTGAAAAAAACTGGGCCGGGTTGTAATCTTGCATCAAAAAAAAGGGGGGGCAGCGGACGGGCCGGAACGCAATCCATCTAACAAGAGGAAGGATCCGTGAAAAAAAAAAGCTCTGGGGGGTCATCCCTCGGGAACCGAGTGGGGACCGCGTCGGGGGGAAAGAAAGTATAACATCTGGAACGACGGAAGACGTGACAAGGGACAGGGTGCAGGTGGGAAGGGAGAACAAGGGGGTCAAAAAGGGGTGAGCAATTCCATCATAAGAAAAGGAAGTGTCTTGAGCCTAGGAAGTCTATCCCAAACCGCCAGCCAAGCTCGATTTCCAAAATCTTGTCAAAAAACCCTGGGCTAAAGGATCTTGGGCACCGACCAGCCCAAAGGAGAACCTGGCTGAGGCAGGAAGTTTAGTAAAATTTCTCGGGGGAAATTTTGGATTGGATGAGGCAGTGCAAAGCCGAAAGGCAGGCCAGAAACCCGATCAACTTTCAGGAAAGTGATGCCGTATGCGGGCCACCAGGAAACGGGGTCCCCATGCACCAGCCCCCATCCGACAGAAAGGGGGAGACATTCACAGGAAGGGAAGGAAAAGGTGGACGGGGAAAGCTCTTTCGGGTACCCCGTGGGGGAAGATATTGCCCGTAAACCTCTGGGGGAAAAAACATCCCGGTCGGGTTTCAGTCCCGGGCCGGCGGAAAAAAGAAATCGGAATGTCTTGAAGCCCAGGTCATGCGGAAATCCCTAGGTTGCTGGGAAGGGGAGGAGGGTTCCATCAAAGAATTGTTGGACTTCCAAGAGGGGGGGTGATAACGTAATCAAGAGGGAAGAACCAGGAAAATGGAGGTAAACGATCCAGACTATTGCGGAAAAAAGTGAGAAGGGATGGGGTAACCGCAACCGGCGAAAAAGAGGCCCGGCATTTTCGCCACGGGTATATACGGCCAACGCAATGGCCAGCGATAAAAACAACCGGGGAATTTATGAGTCAAAACTACCCAGGACGCCAGATGGTGGGCCGGCCTTGGAACCCGAAAAAAAAAACCGAGACCCTTTGGAAAAGGGGAAAGAAGTAGTCTCTGAAGGCGCCCGGGTGGCGCAAAGGGAATAAGTGACACCACTGCCGCCGGAAAATGCGCGTGTTGTGAAGCTTGAAACCCGTTTTTCGGAACTAAGACTGGTCCCGAGATACAGAAGGGCGCAACGAGGGGAGGCGAACATACCGTCTCGAAAGATTGGAAAAAAAGGGTGCCTCCAACGAAGGACAAGCAGGGTTTTCCAGAAGCAGCTGGGAATAAAAAGGGCAAGCGTAGAGTGCAAGTCTCATGTTTAACAGCACGGTGACCACAGGGTCTCTGTATGCGATCACGGGGAACGCGCCCCGAGCTGAACCAAAGCCGGTGATCCTGCGGGGTAAAGAAAGGCGCGCACGGCGTCCAGTAGGGGCCCTGGCGCAGTGGCATAAGGAAAAAGGGTTTTCGGGCGGATGCTATCTGCCGGGGGTCCTCCCAATTTCCAGCTTTTTTTAGCACCCGACGGGACTGCTTGAACGGTGGAAATGTTACCAAACGACATATACGCTCAAGCCAAAGGAGATTATTAAAGAGATTATCTGGGGCCCCGACCCTAAAAAAATTGTGACCAAAAACGGAAAAAGTACAATAACACTAACAGCCCGGCAAAGGATAAGAAAGGAAGACTAACATGGACCGAACAACTCCAGCCCGAAGGAAGCGCCGGGGGAAAAAGGGTGGAGACGAAACCACTCTACTACCGGGGCCTGTGCCGAACCCCGAAAACTGCGGAAGGATCGCCAACAAAGCCACACTGCAAACCAAAGAGAGAAAAAAAAAAAAAAGGGCCAATCAACGTCAATTACCACTTGTCAATACCATGCTGGGATGTAAACAGGCCCGAAAATCCTGTCAAAAACTGAACCAGAAAAGAGAGCTGAAAACGCGGAGACAAAAAACAAGAAAATGGAGTCAAAAGCTGTGAAAGGCGGGGCAAAAACGAAATTCCCCCGCCCGAAAATACAAGCCAATCAGTCGCAAGAAACAAACCAGTGGGGTGTCATAGACGGGGGAAGACCACTAAACCCTGCAGGCGACTGAAAAAAATTAGGACCAAAGATCATTTCCTCCCCTCAAAACGGAAAAACTAGGGGAAGGCCCAGGGGGGGGGGGGACATCCAGACTGTAACGCTGAGAGGGTCCTTGGTAAGCGTCCCAAAAGTTTGCTAAATGCCACTGCGGGCGACCTGTTCTGAGAAAAAAAAGAGAAACAGGGAGACCAAGTAACTCTAATCAAGGGGAAGATCAAAAAAGGGGGATCAGTTAAGAAAAAACATAGGTAGAAACTCTGGTAGGACCGGAAACGTAAAGAAGGAAACCGGATCCGCAAATTAGCCAACCAACCTTTCATCACAACGCGATGGGGGGAGTACCACCAAGCAAAAAAAAAACAAAAAGCAGAAAACCGGGAAGTGGGGCGCCTCCTTTTTCCTGACAACCTTGATAGCAGCTGACAGACTCGGTGGGACTTAAAAAAAAAAAAAAAAAAAAGGTGAACAACTGCTCTTTGCCTGGCAGGGGGTTTCTTTCTGGGCCACCGTGGTTAAGCCTTACGGGAATACGCAACAAAGAAGATATTGGTTCCGGTGAACCTGGCTCCAGGAAAACAGGCAAAACGGGTGAAATTGTCCAACAGGCGGACGAACTAAAGAAAGAAAACCATCCTTGCAGCCTGACGGTGATGTGGGAGAAAAACAGGAAGGGGGGGGGAGCAAATGTGCAACTGGCAAAGACCAGGCCTGAACTGTTAGAAAACGAACAGGACCTAAAAGGCACCCCTTTTCTGAAAGAGGGGACCGGCCCACATAACGAAAGGGGCCCACCGATTGGTAACGTAACTGGGCACTGCCTTGTGTTACGGCACGACGGGAACACCTGTCGCTATGATGACCACACCGGCCCAGAAACCTGGGGGGGGGGGACAGAAAGAACATCACATCGTGGGTGGATTGACCGGCGCCGCTGAAAAAATGTCTCGACCACTAGGCCAGGCCAATTGGGAAGACCCAAAAACTTAGGGACTTCCGGACCACGATGAAAGGTAAGTTCAAAATTGACCAAGAGGAAAAGACAAGCCCTGTGCGTTGCGAAGATCAAATCTGGGGGAAAAGGGAAAAGGGGTTATGTGCGGCGAGGTCCACGCACCGCTGTCAGTGGGGAAAAACCACGAAAGGCCCAAGCGAGGCGCGGACGGAGAGCTCCTCTAGCAAATGCAAGGGGGGGGGGTCGAGGAGCCTGCCACAGAGGTGGAACGCTGCAGATGCCACTCTACAACATTGGAGGGACACCAAAGTCCGAGAGGAGCCCGGGAGAGGCAACGACGAAACAGCCAGAGTAAGAAAGCTTGCCCTGTTCCGCAGGCTTTCAAGCTAAGGCAAAACGAGAAGTGGGGAGGGGAAGAGGAACCCCTTTTAGGAGAGGGAGAGGTGGGGGAAAAGGTCAAACAAAAAAGAAAAAAAAGGGGGTTGGGCTATGCCCGCTGGGTAAAAGCCCAAGTAAAGCAGGATTCTGTGGAAAAACGCAAAGGGACTGACCATCAGGCGAAAGGAATGTTCCGAGCATTGTCCTACCTAGTGGTGACGGAGAAAAAAAGGAGTGGCAAAAAAAAAAAGGGGGAGGGGGGGCCCCCAGAGATCTGTAAACCGTTCCCGAGACTGGGAGGTGGCGGGAAAAGCGCTCAAAAACCTTCGAGGCAGGACAGAGGGAGGGGTCTAAAACAAGGGGGAGACAGGGGGAAAAGACGAAGGGGATTGCCTCTAAAATCCACTGCTGAAAAAAACGGGCCATGCACAATAGGGGGGGGGGAAATCTGGCGAGAAAGAGGCAAAACCATGATTAAGAAGCGGGTTCTAGAACTGCCCTTTATCGACCTGCAGAAAAAAAAAAAAACTATTTATCGTCCCGTGACTGAGGAGCGGGGGGGGGAGCATGGGAAAGGAAAAAAGGGGGGAGGAATTTGAAAGGCTCAAGACGCACGTGCCCGTGGATCGGCCATGGGGCTGGTAGTGAACCCAAACAACAAAAAGGAGGCAGTTCGTCATGCACAACGTTAAAAAGAATTCAAGAAAAAAAAAAGGCTTATAAAAGTACTTTCAGCCGCAGAAAAGCGTTCAGAGCTGGTAGCAAAGGTCATAAGTGTTACACAAAACTAGAGACACTTTTGGGGGAAGGGGGGGGGGTTCTCGGATGATGTCACTATTCAGGGGATGGTTCAGAGAAAAGAAGAAGCAGGGTTCTTTGCAGCAAGGGGTCATTCACCTCCTGACACTGGGCCCGATGTAAAAAAAATTTCTTTCCTGACAGGAACTCCAGGAGGACACTGGTGAACCCCAGGGAGGGAAGAAAGCCTCGAAACGGTTTTTTAGCAGGATAGGAAGTGTAAGCTGTTAAACAGCCTGCTTGGGAACACTCAGGTGATAAACAAACAAAAAGGGGGGGGGGGGAAAAGGGGTTGATAGTATAAAGGTTCCCCAAAAAAAGAAGAGGGGCCAGCACATGCCGAACCGTCCCCTGTCCTGCCAACAAAAACGAAGGCGATGAAGCATAACGGACCCCCGGGCGGGGAGGTTCAATAAGCTACGACCGCCAAAACGGAATGGAACAAATCTCACAGGTTCTTGTCAAAAAGGTGAGGGGAGGTCGCTATGAAAAGCCCTTCAACACAACCAAACAGCGAAGGGGAAGAAGAATTCTCCCAAAAAAAACGCGGAACCAGGAGACATCAACAAACCCGCATTGCACAGGGGCCAGTTGTCACCTGTGCCGAAAACGCCCGATCACAAGCAAAGGAGTACAGCAAAAAATTAAATGATAGACTTCTGAAAAAAGCAGTTGGGTACCAGCAATCCTGCCAACTTGAAAGTCAATTTGATTTGAATCAAAGACAAGCGATCGGGACAGCTGCTCCAACCCTCTAAAATTCCTAACCAAAACAGGGAACATAGTGCCTGACAGGAAGGTATACTCAGGTACGGGGCCGCCCCGATCGGTGGTTGCTGCGTCGGGGGGAAAAAAAAAAAGGATCAACATCAACGTCAAACCAATCTTTATCTGGGGGGGGAAGGAAGAGCGGGCAAAGACTACATCATCACCCCCACTCAAAAGGTGGTAACTTTTAAAGAAGAAAGGGGGGGGGACCATTGGAAGCCCAAAAGGGGAGTAGGGTTCCGGGAAATAGGACACCTGGGGAGAGGTGATACCACGAACGCAGGGTGGGAGACTGCCGAATCAAGACGTTCTTTCACTGCCCCAAAACGCACAAATATCTGGAGACTGTCCGGGTGGGGATCTCTTCCTCCCCAAAAGCAAAACAAAACCTAATGTGTTGAACACGTGACTACTGGGTCAACACCACGGGGGAATTGTAAACTGGCAGAGTCTACCCAAGAAAAAAAAGGGTCCCAGTTTGAAAAACCAGAACGCAGAGGGAAACAGCAAAAAAAGGAGAAACTAGGTGTTCTTCCCCAGAACTCCACATCGTCCGGAAAAAAAAAAGGGAAAAAAACACCCCGGAGACACAATCCCCGGGGCGGCAGGTCCGTTTTGTCCAAAGGGGGAAAAACCAAGGAATAAAAAGACGAAGAAGACCGGAGAGGGTCCGGCCGCAAGAAAGGGGTTGGGGCCTCTCACGGACCCGTGAAATCCGACGTGACTTGCGAAACGTAAGCACCATGCCGGCAGAGAAGTCCCCCATGACACCCTTAAAACACAAAGAAGAAACACTGCAATGAAAGATATGGAGGGGGGTCACAGGGGGGGGACCCAGCGAGGGTGGGTTCGGTGGGGGTGGAAAAAAATGAGGGGGGAAAACGTCACCCATTAGACGGGGAGAAATGAACGAGGAAGTATAAAGGGGAAACCCCAGAGAAACGGACAGTTAAAAACGCACAAACTTATTATTCACCAGACTGAAGACACGAGGTTGGGAGAATCCGAAAAGGAGATTGAAGAAGTCAATCATTGGGAAATTCCGACTTGGGGGAGGAAATCCTGCATACAGGTGTGGAAGAAGGGTCAAGAGGAGGTCTCCCGGCAAATCCGGCGTACCAAAGAGTACTAAGATCGGAGAAGAGGTAAACGATAGGGATCGCGTGGAGATGCAGACAAGGATATCTCAACATTGGCAGTAGAGGTGGGGGGCAACGGTTAAGAAGACAGCGCAGCTGGGCACTATGAAACCTGGAGCCCCCCCCACTACGTCGAGGACCTAAAGTTTCCTTTGACAACGACATGGTTAACCTCCAGGAACGAGGAGAAGGCGTCCGAGAAGCAAAAAAAAAAACGACGCATCACCATTCCGCTCCCACAGGGAGCGGTACCAGGCGCCCATAAGGTTGATACCAAACCTAAAACACGGATAACTTACAGGAATCGTCTTCCATTCAAAAAAGCCGGTAAAGGTCTGTTTGATCGGAACTGGCCGAAATTCCCAGGTAAAAAAGGGGAGAAGTGCAAAAGGAAACTCAAGTATGAGTAGAGGCTTTCAGACAAAACAAAATTCCACCGGAGTTTCCTCCAAGGTGGTGGGCCCAACCAAAGAAAAAAAAAAGCAAATCATCACTGGCTTTGGCAAGAGAAGGGACACTCTCTGGGTACAGCTAGAGGTTAAAGGGTCCCATTGGGAAAAAAAACTTTACTAAAGAAAAATTCCCGTTCATAAGGTCACCAAGGGTGATCGTTTAACTGGTTCCTACAAATACAGACCAATGGGGGAAGGGAAACTTAGACAGGCAATGGGAGGTGCTCCCTCGGGTGGTCAACCTTTTCGGGAGGAGGACCAATGTGGATAGCCCGTGGGGGAATGGGGGAAAAAATCATGCTAGACTGGGGGGGGAAGTGAGCAGAGCCTGAGAGGTCGACATTAGCCAGGGGAAGGAACCGATCCGCAAAGACAGCTGGTTGCCGGGGGGAAAGTCCGACTGAGCAAAAAATAGAAAAAACCTCCGGTATAACCTCGGGGATCCGGGTAAAAAAAACCAAAAAGGACCCTAAGTGGTTTTCACTTGAAGGGAAATTAACAACCGACATTTGTGGGCGGGGAGGGGAGCGATCGTACTTTGGAAACGCCCTCTGGGGCGGCCAATACGGCATTGGAACCACGGGTGAGAATAACCGGAGGACTATGGTTGGATCGGGTGAAGAATCACAGTGGGGTGTGCAACTGCGCCCCCATGGGCAATGGGCTTGTTGAAATCATAAAAAGGGGGGCGGGAGGAGGGTTGGCGCGAAAGGACCGAACATCCTTTTAGGCCCAGGACTCTAAACAGAGGAACAGAAAACGCAGACTTAAACTGATGGTGGTCATTCCTCGTAAACGGAAATGAAAAGGAAAACGTCTTACATACTGGTGTTCAAAAGGGAATCGGGGGTACGGGGGGAAAGAAAAGCCTACAGGGAGGGGAGCCTACACTGTTAAAAACCCAAGTTCACCGGGGACGACCCGGGCAAGGAGGGGGGGGGCAAAATCACCCGGCCCTGGCTGGGGGATGTTCTGCGGAAAGATGAATGCCAAGGGCAAAAAAAAACAACATGAAGAGGGGTTTCAGGCGCCGCCGGGGAATGGAAAAAAAACCTGGGGGGGAAAAAAAAAGGGGGGCACGGGTTAGATCGCTAAAACACACAACTTAGAGTAGGAAAAAGGGGCCGGAAGGGAAACAAATTTAACCGGCAGCGCGGGCGAAAAACGTCTTTAAAATTTGAAAGAAAGTCATCAATAATCCTAACATCCGGAAAAAAAAAAATTCAGAAAGAAAATCAAGAGGGATTGCGCGAAATGCAAAACCAGAAAGCCTCACGTAAGAGGACCAGTCCCCACCAAGAGGGGGAAGGACTGGAATGACGTACAAAAGAAAGTCCCAAAAACCACCCATGGGGGACGAAACACGAAGGAAAAGAGAAATACAAACTGCAGGGAACCACGTGCCAGGGGGGAAAGAGGTCGGGGGGGGTCCCCAAAAGCGGCCAAGCTTCGGGGACCACATGCAAGTACGATACAGAAGGCCGCCAAAACAAAGATGGTGGGGAACAACAACGGGTAAAAAAAACGGAGGTGCAAAAAAAAACCCGCTCAAAACAGAAGGTTAGCAGGAAGGGGGGGGAAAAACTTTCCTCCCACACTCCAAGGGGGGCAGTCGCGGCCCGACTCGGCGGGAAAAACGGCAGGGCAGGGGGTGTTCCGGTCCCGATTCTCAGGTAAACGGTGGGGTGACGGAAACACACAGGTAAATGCCCTATCGCATTGGACCTTCCAAACCCGGGAAATTCAAAGAGCCGCTGGGGGAGAAACATAAGCGCACTGCAAGCGATCAGGAAGCAGACAGGCTCGCATATATCAACAGCGAAATCAAAATAAGAACCCAAGGAAAAAAAACAGAAGCACCAAGGGACCCGAACAAGGAACGGCCATCCCTGTTTAAGCAAAGTTCAAGGGTGCTCCCACCGACAGCAAACCCCGGACCATTTTGTTTCCGAGGTCCTAAAACAACAAACTGGGGACGAAACGCGAGTGGAAACTAATCGTGTGCAAAGACCGAAACCGCGGTCGGGGAAAGGGGGGTGAGTGGCGACACGTGGCCGCGGTTCAAAAGAAACATCTGGACTTAATTTGGGACGGCCGAAAAAACGCCAATAAGGGAGTGTGCACGTGGGCCGATCAACTACAAAACTTTCTCCGCCTGACACGACCGTAAAAAAAAAAAGTACGGGGGCACGCGGTGCAGTGTAGAAAACTGAGGAAAAGGGGGGGGGTGTTACATGGCACAGTCTCAGGGGGAAACGGGGTTGCTCTCTACCACCACAAAAATACCTTCCGCTAGGTACCCTTGTGAGCCACAGACCAGTGGGCCTTCGGGAAAAACATCCACGGCTAAAGGGGAAACGACTGGTAAAATCCTTATACTTCAACTTCAACGATTCCCAAGGGAGAAGTAACCTCAAATCCAATGGGGTGGGGACACGAGTACTAAAACAAAACTGAAGGGTGGGGGTATTTGAAAGGGCGACGACGGAGGTCTTGACACCCAGAAATTTAACAAACGAACAAAGAACTGTATATAATCCCGAGGAGGGGTTCTGGGACACCAACCAAATTTAAGGAAAAGGCCGAATGGCTCCTGTCCGAACTTCGTCGGCAGGTGGGGTGGGCTCCTAAATTGAAAGGGTCAAAAAAACCACCCAGGGAGAGGGACAACCAAACTACCGCTGATCTGCAAAAACAAGCGTATACGGGGCTCCACTTCACCCGGCCAAGGGGGGGGGACTCGGCCAAAAAAAAAAAAAAAATTTTGGGCCGGAGCACTGAGTTTCAAAGCGAAGGGCCCCGAGATCCCCAGCCCTGTCAAGGGCTGAGGCCCCCCCAACCAAAGGGCAGGGCCAATTCTGGCAAGAAACCGGGTGTGTTGTGTGGGGACGCCGGGAGGGCAACACGTTGCCCCCGCCAGGTGGATCCGTATATTGGTCAGAAGGGAAGACGGCACTGTACTGGACAATCCTAAAAAGGAGAAAAGGGAAGGGAAAAAACTGACCCAGGAAAGGAAAGTCTACAAAGGGTGAAAAGTACGACAGGCTACCAGAACTGGTGACCGATCAGAGGGGAAAAAAAAACACAGGCGGAGTGTCTGACCTCCCTAAAAGGGTTGAGGAAAAACCTGTAACACAACACAACTAATTGTCTGTGATCGGTCGCCGCCCGACCGCTGGGAATGCGTAGTATCTGTCGTGGTGAGAAAAGGATCTTTGGGTCTAAAAAAAAAAAAAAAAGGACGTAAACCCCGGAAAGGGGAAAAAACTGGTTCGCACGCAACCCTTGAACTGTCCTGGGCGCCCTTTTCAAAGGTGAACATAAGGAATTCCAGCGACCACAAAACCACAAACTCACTGGGCAGCTCTCTGGGTGATGGGAAAGACACGAGGAAGAAACCGCCAGCCCAAAAACCACCGAGCGAGGGAGCGTACCAGTATCCTTCAAGGGTGTCTCAGGAGAGGCGGACTTGTTTCACCTTTACTAAACATATCAAGGACTTGAGCCAATGACAGGTTTCGAAAGACCAAAAAATTCCTGAAAGAGCGAAAGCTCCACGTGTTGCCGTTCAGCACCCACAGTGAAAAAGGCAATGAGGTCAACAAAAGAAACATCCAAAAAAAAAGAACATTTGGAAGAAGGAAGCCCCGCGCCGAAGAGAACAGGGGCGGTTGGGCCCTGGGAGAGGTGTCATAACGGGTTAAGGAGACGTGCAGGCCAAAACCCCCCGGTAGAGTTTGACCAGAGAATTAGGAAAAACCTTCACGGGGAAAGAAAGCAGCCGATGTCGTAAGTCCCGGGTTTTGGCTTTAACTCCTGATGTGAAAAAGGGGGGGGAGGATATCCCCGTACGGCTTTGGGCCATAGAATGAGGCGCTTGAGCAGGGGAAAGGAAAGGGAATCGTAAAAAAAAAAGCAACGGAGGAAGGGGATTAGTATTTCAACAACCGAAGACGAACTCAAAAAGGTAAAGGAAAAACGTCAGAGTGCCACAAGGGGGAGGAAAGGGAGGGGGGAGATCCTCTTGGTCACCCCAAAGTTTGATGGACCACCGCAACCACCCCAACATCCTCGCCGTCACCTAATGCCAGAGCCATCCTGACTTATTTCCTCCCTTCACGCAAAAAGCGTAGATGCGTCCGAGAAGACAAAGGTTTGGAAAGAAGCAAAACAGAAACCTCCAAAACGGGTGACTTTCGGTCGGACTTCTGGAAGACGGGCCCAACTCGCCAAGTGTGTATCTACATGTCCTCTTAAACCCAAAAAAAGGGTCTCCAAAAAAAATGGAGACTGGGGGGAAAAAATAGCGTCCCTAAGAAAGGGACGAAAAAGGGGGCCGAAAATTCTGTCATCGGCATCAAAGGAGCTGCAAATGCCTCTCCCTAAAAACAACTAACCACGAAAAGGGGAGAGAAAAACAAAACAGGCCATTACACGGGGAAACTCTCCGCTCACAACCGGCGGCAAGAGGGGGGGGGGAGAATGTCCATCAGATGCAAGCAACCGCCTTGGGGATACTCGAGGAGCGTGTGAAAGAACTTCTACAAGCCAGCACGCGCGGTCATTGAAGCCGGGAGGGGTGGGAGAAAGACCCTCAAAGCGGAGTAGTAAGTTTTTCAACTCTCAACCGTGCTCTTTAGAACGGGAAAATCGCAGAGACGTCATCTGAGGAGCGCTCCGATCAAAAAACATCAACGGGTTTTGACACAACATGGGAGCAAAAACAAAACTCCACTCTCACGAGACCAAAAAACTCCGCCGGGCGGGGACCATATCCGGTCCACAACGGACGGGGGCGCTGTTGACCACCCCGAAAACAGTCGCAAGGAGTGAACCATCACGACGGCAGGAACCTAAAAGACCACAAAGGGGGGGGGTGTCACCGGTCCTTTGTCCAAGGGGGAGACAAACTCAGCAGAAAAAAGGTGGGAACCTGGTGGAAATGATCCAATCCCAGCTCACCGGGAGCCAAGTCAGTCCCTCAGTAGAAAAAACCTCCCGAAATGAAGAACAGCAACACCAGGCGAAAAAGGGAGGCCTGGTATCGAAGGTCGGTCGTTCTAGACTTGTCCACGGGAAAGACTCTGAGGAAAACCAGAAAAGGTTGTAGACAAATACCCGTCAATCGCTGGGGGAGCCCAGGGAAACTCCCCAAACAGAAATCGCCTAAGTGTACCTTTCAAGCGGTATGATGTCGTTGGTTGAGAAAGGTCCTGGGAGGAAATACCATACCGAAGGCGCACATGACATCGGTAAAATACACCTTCAGAGACCAACCGGCCGCAAGGGTCTCACCTCAACGTGATCCTGGACCGACGACCAAAGTTGTGGGCGCCCGACAATGGGGGGTCAATAAAAGGGAAAAAATTCCGGCCGAGTGTAGAGCGGCGCGTGTCTTCGGAAGGTCAGGGAAGGTTCAAATAAACCATGACCAAAAAGAGAAAGGGGACAACTCTGTAAAAAAAAAAAACCATTAGCGGTGGTCATCGCGCATTTCCCTATTGTCTACCTGGAGCACAAAAAGAAGCGGGGGACCATTGGAGAAAAAAATCGGGGACCGACAGCGAGTATGACGGAAAGAACTGCCGGGAAGAAAAAATGAAAACAGCGTCGAGGGCGGTCGCGCCACGCGCGAGCACCACACTACGCCAAGCCACCGTCGGGGACTGTGAATGCCGCGGGTCGAAAAAATGACCAGTTCTGCCCGACATAGAAAAGGGGGGGGGGGGCCATCCCATCTTTCGCCCAGGGTTCAGGGTTGTAGTTGACCGGAAAAAACCCAAGGCATTCAATGCTCCAGAGCAGGGGCAAAATGGCGGAAAAGGATGGAAGTGCCGTACTCCCCGTCACCACCAGGAACGTTTGACCACAAATCAAAAAACAGAAAACAAGCAGATAAAAAGCTGCAAACCGCGTCCCGGGGGGGGGAACTCTGCCAGGGTAGGGAAGTGCTGGGTGAGAGAAACCGTCGACAAAAACTGGACGTGGTTCCGGAGGGGACACACGTTCTAAAAATCGGCCCAGTGCTGGAACGGATGGGGACGTTAAGCTTCAGGGGGGGGAACTGGGGCCCGGTGGAGGAACGGGTTTAAATGTGACAAAAGATGACCTTACAGGACGAAAAACCTGATTCTGATAGCGGAGCCTGATAGCTTTGTCTTGACAGTGGGCAGGAAGAAAGGAACCGCACGGAAGGATTGGGGGAAAAATGGGGTCCCGGTGGAAACGAACATCGATACAAACGAGAAGGCCAGTGGGGTCCAACGTCAAAACCCACCACAAAAGGAGGTGGGAAAAAAAAGGGCCGGACGATTAACCCAGCAATAAGCAAACAAGAGAGACACTCTTGCCCCGTGCAGGGTACTACTCGCACAAGAAAACAGGTTACGCCTGGCAAAAATTCTCGTGAGAGCGTGTTGATCAAAGGGGGGGTGGCCACACCTGGTCAAAAAGGTTTGAACAAAAGGTCAGTGAGGGGAGACGGGACAGCGCAAAGGGCGTATCTTTTCAACTCCAGGGGGGACAAAAGCCTTGGCAACAGACCTAAAAAAAAAAAAGACTAAAACGACAGAGCCGGTCCGCCCAGAACGGATTGATTCAGGTTGAAGCTGGGGGCAAAAGGGTCCCTTCGTGGGACGGGGACAGGAAGACACACCAGCCGTTGCTGTGAACAAGAAGGTGAAGAAAAAGCCTAGGGGGTTAGAAAAACAAACCATGCGGAGAAAAAGGTCCCAGAGGGAGCAACAAACGGCCGGGGGGGACGGGCTGTTCCGGATTCAAAAATGAGAATATTGCAATGGGGATGCAAAACCCCCTTGTGGGGAATCTTGGCCATCGCCTAAAAAGTGCGTGGGTCAAGGGGCCAATAAAAAAATGAAAAAACAACAATAGGGAAGGAAAAAGAGAGATAAAACCGTTCAAAAGTTGAAAAAAAGCACCCAAAGAGGACAAAAGGACAGTAGCACAAAAGACAAAGGGAGTCAAAAGGAATCAGCCGGCCGGCAAAAAAAGCCGATCAAGCCCTGCGCGCATGGGGTGAAAAAGAACAGGCTGGGGTTTTCCGACTCAACCGCCCGTACGGCACGGGAGAAGCTTAAAAAAAATGGGGGACACGAACTGGGTACCAAGGATCAAGCAGCACGCCGAGACAGGAAAACTTGCTGGACCGAAAGATGACGTGTTCAGAGGGCGCGGGGCAAGTCGGGCCATCGTGAAAAGAGCAGACAGGCAGGTAACCAGCCGCAACAGCGGATTATCGAAGGACTCTGGCGGCGCACAACAACGGTCGAAAACCAAAGAAAACCCATAAGACCTCAAAAAGGCATGGACAAAAGGGGGTGAAAAAAACTTGGGGAGCGGGGCCCCAAACTCTGCCCTGTAAAATCGACCCCCACGAGGTCTGAAACCAAGCCTCGGGGTGTTTCCGCCCCAGTGGTCACCGGGGGACGGACATGCCACGGTATCGCTTAGAAATTTGGGAGCCGTCGTGACAAGTGTCTAATGCGGCGCGGCGAAGGTGCGGAAAAAGAACGCAAGGGAAAACATCCCAAAAGAGATCCATCATCAGGCTCCCGGAATCAAGTATCAACCAGATGTATGTATCAACAGAGGGGATCAGCCCCCCGCCCGAACGCCGCCAAACGATCAACTCCAAAACATTACGGGAAAGAAAGAGTCCAGCACAAAAAAGGTCTCCCGCACACCGCAAGCACGAAAACCGGGGGAAGTGTTGGTCGAAGGCAGGGGGGTTGGGACCAACTGTAAACCGACCCGCGAGCAGGGAAGACGCGTGGGAAACAGCGGAAGAATGCGACTTCGTAGGGGGGGGCTGGGTCTGGTGGCGGCCAAGGGGCGAACCGGGGCTGTACTTCAAGGGAACCATACCCTACTTGGACGGTGGAAAACAAGGGAGGAGCATTGGCCGGACCACCTGGTGACAGTGGCCCCCCACGAATACAATGAAAAAAAAAGCCCCGACGATGGAAACATTTGCAAAAAAAAAAAAAAAAAACAAAATCCCGGGAAAGCCCAAGGAGTTTGGTTCGACCTGCGCAGGGGGGGGGTCAGACCGGTGAACGAGGGGGCCGAGCGAAAAAGGGAAAAAAGGGGATAGTCTGGACGCCGCGAAACAAGGAAGCCCTGCAGGAAAGCGGCAAAGGCCAACAGGGGGAGTCAACTAGGGGGGGGGGCAGTCTTAAAAAAAAGGTCCAAATTGATGGAGAAAAAACGTGCACCAGAAAAGTGGGGGTCGCGAATGTTGGACACCGGCGAGGGGTGCAACACGAAAGTATTCCTCGGAAAAAAAGGGGGGAAAGATTGATTGCCGGCCGAAGACGAGCCCCGCGTTTTCCCCCTAGATACAAAAGAAATGGGCACATTGAAAGGAATGCCTGCCAAAACTACCGGGAGGGACAGCCTTCCAAAAAAGTGGGTTGGATTCGCCCGGACGGCGAGATCCCGACCGCGACCGGGGGGAGAGGACGCAGGGGAATTGGCGACGTACAGGGGGGGAAATTGACTCGTCCAAAAAACATCACACAAAAAAAACCACGACCTGTCACCCTCGATGTAAAAAAAAGGTCCTTACCTAGCGTCCTAGGAAAATCGGGGGAAAAAGGAGGGTGCAGACGGTCTGGGGCGAACTTAAGGGAGAGGATGTATTACAACCTGGGGAACGCCCGACTAAGGCCAAGATAAAACTAAACCTACGAAACCGACGACCGGGCCGACCCGGTGCCGGTCTCCCTGATGGGGAGAGTAGGGTTTTCGACGGGGGGGGAAACAGACGTGCCAACCTGAAACTGCGAGTTTGGGACGGGGGGTCACGCAGAGGGGTCGGGCTACTGGGAAAAAAGAAGATGAAAAAAACCTAGAGGCGTTGCACCAGAAAGATTGTTGTTTCCAAAGGTCCTGACCAAAAGGAAGGAGAAAGAGCAGGTGCTACATCCAACCCGTTGGGAACCGAGGCAAATGAACAAATCCACCGCGGGGGGGAAAAGGACCAGGGGGGGAAGAACCACGCGAGGTTGAAGGGGGACTGTAACCACCCCCGTAAAGTCGACCAAAAACGGGGGGGCGGTGTAAAAAAGGAAACGCTGGGATCGGCAAAGAACAAGCGTTAGGGGGGGGGGGCTAAAAACATAGAAACGGGGAAAACGGGAAAGAATGATGTTACACACAAAACGTAACGTCTTGAGTAAGGAAGTGCCAAAATTAGGACGGGGATATGCCCCGCAAACGAAATCCGGCAAGCTCGAAACGCCCGGGTGTGACAGTGGAGCCAGGAGACTGGAAGAGCTGACCGGAGAAGGCACCACCCGAGCAGGGAGCAATAGATTAAGGGGACCGAAAAAAAGGCCGGCCGGGTTGAGACACCGGGGGTAGCGCAAAAACTGAAAACTTTGAAAGGGGCCACGAGGCTGGGGGAGGCTCGACCGGCACGGAGAAAAAAAGAAAAGGTTCCCAGAAAAGGAAGAAAACATCTCGGCGGGAAAGGAAATGGCAGGGGTATAAAAACATCAATGCCGAGCTGGCCGAGGAAGGGAAGGGGAACTCCTAAGGAGACGTGGAGGTTGGTCTTAGATGGAAAATGAGCAAAAAAGGGGGGGTCAAGTCTGCCTCGTCGCGTTTGAGCGGGGACATCAAAGTATGCCCAGCTGGGGGGGAATCCTTAGTTTGAAGGGGGGGAAGCAACTGGCGGATTCCCTTGGGGATGCGCATGAACTACCCTAAGACTCAAAGGGATCTCCTCAAAAGGGAAGTTGGGGGCAGCAGAAAAGAATGTACTGGGGAGCGGGGGGGGTCAAAACACAAAAAAAGAGAGGGGATAGTCCAAAACCCCCCAGTATAAGGCTGCCAAATCTCAAGGCCCGAAGTCCCCCCTGCCCTGCCCAACGGGACCGATCATATTGGGGAAGCCCGTCCGACAAAGGCGCCACAGGACCAGAAAAACGGGGCCGTCCAAACTTTTAGTCCAGGCAGAAACCCAAGGCAAATCTACTGGGGGGTGAACGACTTCCGACCAACAAGAGTCGTGGTGAGTCACGAAAACGCAGCCACATCCCCAAGGTCTCCTTCTGTACGACGTAAACTGGCACCTGGACTGCGGGGCGACCTCTCAAAAGTAAACCAGGCCATCGAAAGCCACAGAAAGACTTCGCCCCTGCTGGACAAAAAGTTGGGTGAAAGACTGCAAGGGGGCCGCTTAAGGCGTGTCCACCAAGAAAAAAAAAAATCTTAAAAAAAAGACTGCCGGGCTGCGCCAAAAAAATATAACAGACGGATCAACACGGCCGCCAAGGGGAAGAACCGCCGCAGACAAAACGTACGGACAGAAACAAAAAAAAAACATCGGGGTTTTGCGCCGAGTAAGGATATACCGTCCAGGGGGGGAAAAAAAAACGCTTTGAGCCCAGCAGAATGGGAGTCTGTTGCCATGACCCCGCGATCAGCAAGATAAGTGTGGAAACCGGGGGAAGCCTTACAGCCCCCCGGTACCCAGGGGGGTTTGAGCGACCCGAAGATGTTGTCCCCCGCGTTTCCCCATCAGAAAACTTGCCCCAAAAAAAAAGGGGGGGGAGAAAACCTAACGAGGGGGAGCCCCTCAATATCCAGCAGGGTCGGCAAAGGAAAAGGTATGCAAAATCCCACCTCAAAGGCAGGAAGGGTGGGTGGTAACAGGAAAGAACTCCACCCTCGCGGGGGAACAAAAGCACTCACTGGGAAAAAAAGCAGGTCAAAAAAACGGGGGAGGTAGACCCTGCTCCACAGTACCCTGGAAACAGGTCCGTCAAATTGGAAAAAAAGAATCCGTCCTAAAAAAACAACTCGGTCATCCTCGAAGGGGGGGCAAAGTAACCCCGAAATCAACATCAGGACGGAAAGAAAAAATCGACGTAGCAAGTGTCAAGAAAAGAGCCCGTCTACGACCCACAGCACACAACAAATTGTCTGCAACCCCGACGGTCGGCCGGTGCGGCGTGGGGAGGAGGGCCCTAAAAAAACAGGACCAGAATCTGACGAAAAGAACGGGGGGGGGGGATAATCAAAGCATCCAAAGCCACCAACTTTAATGACTGGGAAGCACAGCGGCCCCCGGAATGATAGTCAAAAGGAAACCTTGCGAGGAAGTAAGGGGGGGGGGTGGGGCAAGGGCCGCTGGTTGCTTTGACAAAAAACATACCTGAGGCCGCAAGAACAGCGAAGACCTGGGGGGAAAAAAAAAGCGACCAGGGGCTCAGAGCACTGGGTCAAATTCGGCTGAATAACAAGAGGGGGGGTTGGTGGTCAGGACTACCTCCATGTAGAAAAGGGGTGGAAGCCTGTGAAGGGGGGGGGGGGTAGAAGAATACCCTGTGGCACCGGAGTCCGGCAGCCGGAAAAATTAGTAGACGTGCTAAAAGGATGCGGGGGGGGTAATCCATCGGGCCAGGGTACCAAAGTGTTGACGGACGTAAAGCAGCTGGGGTGGAAAAAATGGTCAAGGCCCGTTACGAAACGTCCGATGGCCCAGCAATGGGGAAGGGGGTCAACGGAAACCAGTTGTCCAGAAAAGCGGTCCCCTAAAAAGTGGTTCGGGGTCACAGCATCAAAACTCAAGGCAAAGACGGCCAAAGAAAAGAAAAAAAAAAAAACTCTGTCACCCTGAAAAAGAGCGGGGTTCAGCAGCACCGTACGCGGAATGAGCAAAGGGTAGGCACAGCCCGCGTCCAGCGTCAAGGTTTTGAGAAGGACCATCCTGGGAAAGGAAGGCCAGGACAACCTATGCGCAAGGTCGGGGAGTACGAGCCACACGGTCCGCACTTACAAAAATGTCCAAAATCCAAAAAAAACTAGGTCGGACCCAAAACGGAAACACAACCGAAGTCGGAAAAAGATACGCGGGGTTTCCTGGGGCGGTCGGGCCCGTCGCTTTCCAAACGTGCCGGGTGGGCGGAGTCCTTTGAGGGAAGGGAAGCAAAGAGTCCACTTGGGGGGGGGATTGAACAAGGAAGGCATGGTTTCGTTAACACCCCCGAAAAGATTTGTAGGGGGAGGGGTTTGCTAACTGTGCTGAACGAATGGTGAATCCCTATTGAGGGAACCCCGATTGGGAAAGAACCTGAGTATACGAAACTTAGAGGGCTGGACGCCAGGGGGGGGGGGGGAACACACTAGGGGGAGGACCGAGCTCATTGGAGTGAACGAAAAAAAGGTCCTACAGGCCAAAGAGGAAATCAGAAATAGAAGAAAAAGAAAAAAAAAAAAAGGGGGGAATGAGTAACCACCACCTGGACGGGAAAAGGCCATGTTCTGATTACCTGAACCGAATAGTTGGGTCCTCCTGCGAAAAAAAGCTTGCCAAAAACGTCCCCGAAGGTTTGGAGGAAAGAAAATTTACGCCAGGGTGGGCCCTGGGTAAAAGCTAGGAAATGGGTGCGGGTTGGCTCCCCTTGGGAAAAGCAACCCTGGGTAAAAGTGGGGGAAATAAAAGCCAGCTGGGGGGTCTTAGCGGCGGTAAATCAAGGGTTCCTGGGCGTCCCCTTAAAGATGCAAAAAACTGCCGCGCCCCGAGAAAAAACCGAAACAGCATTGGGAGAGGGGGGTCACACCCTTGCCCTGCATCGAGGAATCGAGGGAAGGGAAAAAATGAGTGTTACACAAAGGGTGAATCGTTTGCGATCACAGCCCACGACCCTCAACGGGCAGAAAAAGACGGATAAAAAATGGGTTCGCAAAAAAATGGCGCGCCAAACAACAGGGCGTACTGTGCTGGTGCCTTTTGGAACGGCCGAGGAGGACGGGGGGGGTACATGCCCTGAAAATGGAGGAAAAAAAATCTTGGAACTGATAACGGACCTGGCCACGTGTTCACGGCTAAAAAAAAAATGGGGCGTGGGGACCAAGGGGGGGAACGGGGGACAAGGAAATAGTCGAACACACAACTGAAGGAAGCCTAAGATCTTCAAAGAAAAAAAAAGTGAACAGGGGGGGGACAAAGGACCGGTCCAAAAAACCCGAAAAACGTGGGGTTAGAAGCCCAGGGACACATCAAAATCAGGGCAAAAGGTCAAAGCAGTAAAAAAAAGGGACACCGTCCAGCCCCAGGCCAAGATAACCGAAGGGGGGTAAAAGGGAACACCGCCTGCTACCGGGAAGGGGAAAAAGGGACTCCCCCGGGGCGGCAAGGGAAGGCCCTAAAAAACCATTTTTGGCGAAAAGAAGAAAGAGGACAATCGGCGCGACCAGAAAAAAAAGCGTGCAGGGAAGAAGGGTTTGCGGTGAAATGGGCAGAGTAACATCAGAAAAACAAACGTGAAAAGACGTAGCGCTAAAGGTAACGCCGAACGAAGAAAAGTTTGATCAAAAGCTGAAAACAAGTGCCTGGGGTTAAACGCCCCAACTGTCTATCAACGAAAGACAAAACACACCGCGCACAGAGGCAAAACAAAATTGGGTTCAAATTAGTGGGGTCCGCCACCCGCACCCGAGGCAAGACCAAAAAAAAGGGAAAGGAAACTGGCTCGTGGGGTTTCCGTAAAAAAAGAACGGGACCACTTCGGGTCCAAATAAGGGGGGGAACGAAAGGGGGGGGGAACTGACGATGTGATCGCGTTGGGTCTCAGCCCTTACCCGCGAAAAGAGGGCCTCGTTTGACGAAAAAAAAAACAGATGCACTGTCAATCCACTATCAGTTCGGCAATCCATAATCAAGGCAGTCAGAGTTCAAAGGAATAAGGGAAAGAGGGGATACCAACTACATTCAAAAAAGACGAACGGGATACCCACCATGAAAGGTCCATCCACATTAACCATAAAGGGGGGGGGGGAAGGTTGGGCGCCCGCAAGCACAAACGCCGCGACCCGGCAGTTTGCTCCAAGGGGGAGGAAAAACTCATCACCTGGCTACCGTGCGAATGGAACGACTTTAGCAGCCATCATGAAATACGGGCATTTCGGGGGGGCCTGGGGGCAAGAGACCAGTGGTCCTCTGGTACGTGAATACTCACTACCAAACGATAGGGTTCCTGAAAAGGGGGGGCCTTCCCTGGGGGGGGGGGGGGGGCATTCCCGAAGGAAACCCTTGCCAAGGGCGACAGATTCCTACCTTCAGACCGAAGTGCCCATCCGACGGGCAGGGTTACGAGAAGGGGGGCAGCCCATGGGTTGACCCGTTGTGGACCGAAGACAGGCATGCCCGCACATGCGAGAACAAAAAGGGGGGTAAAGAGTTCTTTCCAGTGAGGGCACCGTAAACGTTGGCCGGAATAGAAGTACTCGTTTCAGGGGGAAAGCCCTGCGTATGTAAAGAAAAAACACCGAGCGACAAATAAGAAAAAAAGTTATGAACACAAATCGACATTGTGTCGGATTAAGCCTGCATCATGGCGGGAAATTGATTGAAACTTAAAAAGACCGAAAAAGAGGGAAGGTAACTAGCGAATACCCTCTCAGGAAATGCAGTGAAAAGTAGGCCTTCCAAGAAGGAGGTCGGCAACAAAAAAACCACGTGTATTTGGGGGTCGAAGGAATCGTGCAAGGGATAATCCATGACGGGGTGGAGGAGAGTCGGCTGCGCTGGGGGGAAAAAAAACTGACGGTATGGTGATGCCAACCACCCTGGACTCAGCCAAGCTGTCCGAGGGGGAGAAGGGAAGATCCAGATCATGCCGCGCCTTCACTGGCAAAAAAAAAGGTGAAAGGCCAGGGCTGGGGATCTAAAGGTGTCAGAAAAAAAAGTCAAGAGACCCAACAGGATGGCCCACCGGCTACGTCCCCGAGAAAAACAGAACCGTCCGAAAACCAACCGTGCAGTGGAACTGGGTGGTCGCGGGGAAAAGGGCAACGAAACTTTCAACCTGGGAAACCTCTAACGTCACAAGGGCATGCTCAGAAAGGCCTCTGGGACAAGCACAGAGAGAAACGAGCGTTCACTGGTTCAACACTCCGGCGCGGGGGAAGGGTCGACCAAACCAGTGGGACACGTGGGGGGGGAAAGGATAAGCACACAGTGGGAGAGTCTTTGGGGAGGCCCGATGGTGGAAAAACCAAAGGGGTCACAACCAACAAAAAACCCCGTCAGCCGGGGGCGGGGATCGGCGAAGCCAAAAAAAACAACCTCCTGGAATACGGGGGGTGGTTACCCAGTGCTCACGAAGACGTCCGAGGAAATGGGACAGCCAAGAGTAGCGAGGGACCCCCACCACCCGGGTACACAACAGGCCGTCTTAAAAAATTTGCCCCAAGGCAGGGGAGGGACCCTGGGGGGGGGGAAGACGGGGGAAACGAACTCCGAACCACAGCCTGCACAAGTCCGGAAAACGAAACTTTCTGGAGGAGGATGACGGCAGCACAAACCAACAGCTAGAAGTCCCAAGGTTAAAGGAAATTTTAAAGAAGTGGTCCCATAGGCGGGCCCAAACGGGTTGCACACCACAAAAAGGGGATGAGGCAAGGGAAAGGATGTGCAACTCCGGAAGACCGGGAGCGAAGACAAACAGGTCACCGCAAAAGGGGACCAAAAAGGCGCTAAATGGCCAATCATCAATAAGTAGTATAGGGAACTAAAAAAGACGTTCCACGCCCGCATCCTCGAAGTGGCAGGTTGGGTTCAATGAGGTCGAAAATCTTCAGTTCCACCAGAAGGGGGGTCAAGTTGGCCGGGTGTAAAAAAAACATGATGCCTGCTTTGAGGAAGGACGCAGTCCAATGTCGTAGTCCCGGGGGCGGGTGGAGAATCTCCAGGGGACGGGGGGAAAGCGGAATAATCACTGGGGGGGGGGGGAAAAGTAGAAGCCTTGATCTTGTCCAGATAACGGGGGGGGACACTAGGGAAAAAAGAACAAAAACTGAGATGAAAAGAGAAGAGATGTTTCCCACACGAGCAGCGGCCAAGAAAGTCGTAAATCCGTCCAACTCCAGCCACAAACCCGTCGCGAGTACATCACTGTTTTATGGTCAAGCATGAGGCCAGACGCACACCACAAGTAAGAACATTCCGCCGGCCCCCGGGAGGGAAAGCATATGCTGATGGAACATACCCCAAAGAAAGAAAAAAGCCGACCTTAGACATACACCCAGGCTTCGACAAGAAAGGAATAACCCAACCTCCCAAATTCGGGAAGGGGTGACTTGAGTCCCTACCACCGGAGGGGGGGAAATAGGAGAACCAAACCAGCTAAACCGATCAGGGGAAACGCCAGCCTGACCAAAGAGAGAAAAAAGGGGAACACCGTGCAAAACCCTTCAAGGTTTGCAAAAGCCTAAAAAAAGAAGAAAAACGTGCGTAAAGCAGTCTCAAAAAAAAGCCGCCGAGCCCTGACATCAGCCTCCGCAGTACCGCAGACGAACAAGAGCACAAAAGGGGGGGTGAGGGACGCAGAAACAGACGACCTCCACAGCGAGTCGCTCTCGCAAAAAACACCGGTTGAAGCTTGCCATTGGGCGGAAATCTGCACTCGAAAAAAAAAAATCGAATTGTACCCTGGAAGAGCAGCAGGAACCTTTTGTAAAACTCCTAGGGCGTCGGGTTGAACCTTTTTTCCGGCAACGGGGCCAGGGAGCAGAAAAACGGGGGGGGGGGGGCGTCCCGATCGCGGGTGAGGAGCGAAGGCCTAAACAAACATCACGCGAAGACGAACTGGGGTCTGGGGGAAAAGCGCGTCCCTCCACCTGGATGGAAGCAATAGAATCCTGGTGGGGGAGTAAGCCTGACTTTCCACCACGGGAGAACACTAAAAAAAAAAAAAAAAAAAAAACCAGTGGAAGGCGGAGTGGAAAAGGACCCGCAATCACAAAAAAATCGGACAGAATGGAAACCAGGAGCAATGCTAAAAAAAAAAGAACTGCTGGTGCCAAAACAACATAGAAGCCAAAAAAAAAAAAGAAAAAACGGCCGGCCCACGGTCTGTGTGCCAAGAAAAAGACCACCCGGAACTCATGACAGAAAAACGCAAAAAACTAGCGGCCGGACGGGAGGGTGTCCCAAAAAGAAAGGTGTGACCAGCGTGCAAAGAGACCCGGGGGATGCACAAAGAAAATGGGGTTAGGCCCCAGCGGCCGAGCGCAAAATCCAAAAAAAAGGTCAAAGCCCCCCCTCCAGGGTGAGAGGGGAGCACCCGTATCGACTTGAGATGAAGAGTCAAGTGTTGGTCCTAATGCACCGTTGGTTTGACGCAAAAAAGAGGGAAAAAGGCCGTGCCATTGACAGAACCAAGAAGAAAGAAACCCGTGTGCATTTGGGCCAGAAGCGGGAGACTGTCAAAAAATTGCCCATCACAAACGGTGGGTTTCAAATACCTGGGCCCATGGTATTCACATCAATCAGTGATGAAATGAAGGGGTTTGAGAAGAAGGTTGCAATCTTCTGCTGAGGTATGCGGCAAATGCCGGCATTAGAAAACGTAAAACGGTGAAACAAACGTGTTGGGGTTCAAAGACGTATACGGACACGGCCTGAAGGGGGTTCAGAAAGCCTGATACCAAGCGATGGGGACAGATGAAAAGGGGTGACCGGTGTGGACTCTGGGTCCCTGACAGAAAAGGTGAAAAAAAAAAAACATGCCAGCAGCTAGGGGGGGAAGTGGGGGGAGGGCAGGGACACGGAGATAAAAAGCCCGGAACCCTCCCTCAAAAAAAAAAACCCTTTAGAAACGGAGGGGGTCGGACCATCAAAAAACCGATAGTGAAGGAAAGGGCAAGGAAGGGGGGCGCCCAGCCCTGGTAGGCACTGGAAGGGTGTATTTGATGGAAAGTTGGCCACAGGGTCACGGGGGAGAAGGGAGGGGGGAAAACCGATCACGGGGGATTCACCGCCACCCGGGGGGGGTCCAATTTCAAAAAAAAAAAAGGAAGTAAGCGTGGAAGAAATACGGCCCATTGGAAAAAAGCCCAAAGACGGAAAAAGCACCTAAAAGAAAACTTACCCTCTCTGCACACCAAAAGCTGCTTAAAAAAAAAAAGGAGAGAGGGGGTTCCCAGGGGGGGGAAGGAGAAACAATCTGGCCCCAAAACGTTCCTGGGGTGCACGCGTGGGAAAGGGGGCTGAAAAAAAAAAAAAAAAAATCGGCAGACGGGGGAGGAATGCCGTCTGCAGGTCAGACCTGGAAAAAGGGGGGCGTGTGCGAAAGGGGGGTTTCTGGCAAATTGGGGTTATTACTTCCAAATGGGGACGCTCAAGAAGCGAGAAGATGGAAAGAGGCAACTTTAGTGGGAAATGCAGCATGATGCAAAGAAACCGGGAACAGGGCTCCATGGGGAGGACCATACAAGTCCATGGACGGAGACAAAAGACCTCCACGAAGAACTCCGGGAAGCCTGAAAAACCAAGGACCCAAAAAGACCGTGAACAAAGAAGGGGCGAAGGGCCGGACGCAAGGAAAGCCCTAAACTCCTTCAAAAAAGAGCTTCAACTGTGCGCGGGTAGGGAAAAGGATTTCCAAAAAAAAAAAGGGCATAAGAAATACGAAAGGGGAAGTCTGTGGGGGGAGGCGGGGGGAATCAGGGGGTTATGCACGCCCTTCAAAAAAGTTCCATAAAAAAAAAACCTGGTCGTTGCGAAAGGTTCAGAAAGCGGGAAACGGGCTCTGGGGGGGAAAAGACAGGCCCGACGCTGACCGGGTAAAAAAGAGTCGACATCCGCCTGGGAAGTGGGGGAGAAAGAGGGGTATATCGCGGTCAGCGTGGGACACTTGAAAAGGGGAAGGGAACTGCGAAAGGGAAAATACCTCCCTTAGGGGAAAAAGCTAAAACGTATAAACGTTGCCTGCAGAAAACTCGATAACCTCGTGAAAAGAGGGCTGTCCTTTCTACGGATGAAAATTTAAAAAAAGGCAAAATAATGTCCTTGATTTCAAAAAATGGGAATAGAAAAATACAGGAAAGAGGGGGGGGAGGGACCTAGATGGGGGCCAGAAATTGTGGTGGAAACGTGTAAAGGCCCGGCCAAAAGACAAAAACCAACAAACGAAAGGAGGAATTACATATGAGAAGAAGGTTCCACCTTGAAAAAAACTGGGCCGGGAAAAAGCGGGGGGAATAAAACGAGGGCAGGATACATCCCCCAGTCACGAAATCAAAAAAAAACAGGGTCACCAGGAAAACCACTCCATTCCGAAGCTGGGCCTCTCAGGGGGGGCCCTCAAAGGACTTCAAACAGTCTTGCGAGACGAATTAGTCGTTCCATGGGGCGCCCCACTTACACCGAGGAAAAAAATGGGCGGAACAACGAGGCACACTCTCAATCCTCAGCCAATGAAAAACCATGTCCCTTTCAAGGGGAAAAGCAGGTTCGTGTAAGAGGACGGCAATCGCGCAAACCCAAAAAAAAAAAAAAGAAACAAAACAACACACACACCACAACCACGCCCCACAACAAAACACCAACAAAAAAAAAAAAAAAACCCCGACGCCACCCCAAATAGAAAACAAAACCAAACCCACCCCACACACAGAAAAAAGAAAAAGAACTCCAAAAAAACCACCACTGCCCCAACCTTCAAAAACCAAAAAAAAACCCCACCCTCGCTCAACCCCCAAGCCACACAACCCCAAGCCCACCCCATCACTCAAAACCAACAAAAAGATCCCCCAACCCCCAAACTCCAAAACACCCCACAACCCCCACAATAACCCCCGTGAAAGACAAACCCTAAACATGCTTCTAACCCAACGAAAAAAATAAAAAAAAAAACAAAACCAAATAAATACACCCACCTCCCCAAAAAAAAAAAAGAAAAAAAATAAAGAAACCAAACCTTCAAAAAAGAAAAAAAAAAAAAAACAACCCCAGTTCACTCAAAAACCCACCTCGCTAAAAAACCACTCCAAACGTGAAAAAAAAAACTAACCTCACCCCCCTAGGAACGCAAAACCATCAAAATACCTCACATCCAAAAAGCCACCCCAGAGAAAAAAATGCAAAATCCCTCAAACTTCAAAACCCAAACTAAAGAAGTAACCCAAACAAACACGCCGACCCCAAAAAAAGCCTCCAACAAAAAAACAAACCCAATCCCCCCCCAACCCCAAAGCACTAAAAAAAAACCACCCAAATCTCAACACAGCTTCACCAACAAAAAACCAAAAAAAAAAAAAAAAAAACCAATATTTGCGTCCAATAAGCCCCAAACCATCCCCACAAGTCACAGAAAAAAATAAAAAATTGGCGACTTCAGACCCCAAAAAAAAAAAAAACAACCCTGCCAAAAAACACTTCAACCTCCACAACAATAAAAAAAAAAAAAAAACCCCCCCCTCTGCCCCCCTCTCAACAATCGCACCCAAAAAAACCCCATCTCACCCCCAAACCAACCCCAAACCAACACATCCCATATAAAAAAAAAAAAAAAAAACCATACAAATACGACAATCCGACTAAAACAAAACAGTCTTAACCCAAAAAAAAAAGAACACCCACCACCACAAAAAAACTCTCACCCCCCTACCCCAAAACACAATCACCATACATTTCGCCCCCCAAAAAACCTACACATAGCACCAACACGTAGCTTCAAAAAAACACCGCATCAAAAAACACATCAACTCAAAAAAAACCACAATCTTCCCCACAAACCCACCATTCGCTACCTTAAAACCACAACTCGAAAACCTTCACCCCCAACCCCCAAAAAAAAAAACACTCCACCAAAAAACTCCCAACGCCCTCCGAAAATCTCAAAAAGAAAAAAAAGATGTTTAACTATACTTCATCTTAAGAACAATCCTCGAAACTAATGTGGAATGAAAAAGAAAATTCTTCTTTAAAAAACAACTTCCGAAACAAGAAACCCTCCAAAGTCAGCTATAGACCATTTGGGTAACATGGTATCGGGCCAAACACCCCAGCCCGGTTCAGAGGAGGAGCAAGAGTCTACAAAGAGGGTGCCATTGTCCCTCCTCCGCCCAGGAAGGGGGGGGTCCGTGATTACGGGGTTATGCAAACAAACGTGGAGCTCGGAATCGCTGTGGCGAACCCCCCCCGGTTAAAAGAACGGCTTCCTTGGATCAAGGGGGGGTCGAAACAAAGACATCTGCACTGTGCCACGAAAAGTCCAGAAACAATCATCTTAAGAAGTATAACATAGGGAAGCATATCAAAAAAGGGTATCAGCAACCCACCCTTCAAAAAAGGGAAAACCCTATTAAAGGACCCTTGGAGGAAGAAGGTTTTCGACCGGGTCCTAATTCAAAAACACCTCCAACCATGGCTAAGAGTGCAGGAAAAACCCGCGCAACCGTTCCTACCGTTTGAGGGACAGAGGGGGGTGACCGAAAAAGGCATGCTCTCTTCAAAAAAAAGGGTTCTGTTTCTGGGGGGCGGCAAAAATTGATGGGTGTTTGGACGAGTACTGCATAAGACGACGCCTAGTGATCAGGGGACAAGGGGGGGGGAATTTCGCCAAAAAAAAAAAAGGGGTGAACCGGTTCGATCAACTAAAGAAAACGGCGACACTTTCCGACCTGCTGCGGCCAAAATGTCCAAATGTGCTGGTCTGAACGAGGGCGCCCCGTGTCCAAAAAAGGGGTGGTCCAAAAAGCTCAGGGGAAAGACTTTGGTACGCGAAGGCTAGCACAAAAAAGGACTCGCTGCTAAATACTGTGAGGCAACGGGGTTAAAACAGTCCCAGAGGAAGGAGGAGGGGAAACTGAGCCCAGAAAACTGTTCGCAGAGTCACGATAACCACAACGAAGATGACCACCCATTCTCGAAAAAGGGGCCACATCCGAAAAAGGGGACACGAGGAACTTCCCCACCGGACAGAATGCGAGTTTAGTGCCGGACGCAACTAAAAAATAAAGAAAAAAATTCACCAAGGGCTACTCGACAAAGGAAAGGTGTAGATAGAAAATACAGTTGGCTGGAAAGAAGAAACCGAACAAAAAGGGGGGGTTCGGAAGGGAACGGAAAAAGGGGGATATTTATGCTTACGGGATCGTAAACTCGCCAACGGGTTTTCCTGGGGCAAAAAATGTTTAAGGGGGGGGAAAAAAACCTGACTTCCCACACGAAAAGGGGGGGGCTCAACAGATAACTAAGATCGATCAGTCAATTGGGGAAGCGGCTCCAGTGGGGCGATAGCTGGGGAACCGTCTACAGGGGGTGACGAACCGAGAAAACCGCTGGGGGCCACACTTGCTTAAAGGGGAACAACCACACACTCCCTGACAGGACCTGCTCTCACCTAACGTAGAACGAGAGCGGTGGTTCAGGACTGGAGGTAAAAAACGTACCTGGGAGAGAAGGAAGGGGGACTACCGTTCAGCAGCAGGGGGGCAAAAAAAAGAACCCCCGGAGCCGGAGGAGAGTTCGCACTGGATAAAAAAATCCGCGACCTGGTCCGGGGCGAGGGAAAAGGGGCTACCTAAGGGGTGGAAAGGGGCTGTACTTTAAGAAAAAAAAAAGTCTGGTGGGCCTCCCTCAGGTGACTCTCTACCAAACCCAAGCTGCAATACGGGGGTCACGGCGACGCCCCTCAAAACTAAAAACCGCTTTGGGGGGAGAAGGTGACTAGCAAAACCAGCGGGGAGGGTTCAAGAGCACTTGACAGAAAAAACGGGACTAGCGAAGACTGCACGGAAGACACCTCACAGTCTGTCCGCTTCAAGGGAAGGGTAAGTGTCGTCGGGGGGGGAAAAAAAAGGAGATTCCCCCGCAAAACTCCGGGCAACCCACACATTCAGGCGTGGTCTTGCACGGAACTGGAGAGCTGAC
>Ga0179593_1624237_pt1 | contig 31680 bp, 50 predicted proteins | sample CZODoug2_1_08_16_FD_185931 | JGI IMG/M metagenome (GOLD analysis project Ga0179593, IMG submission 185931) | Vadose zone soil fungal communities from Angelo Coast Range Reserve, California, USA - CZODoug2_1_08_16fungal (PacBio error correction) | ecosystem: Environmental > Terrestrial > Soil >...
TGACTCGGAAAAATGAAGGAAAGGAGGAGTCCATCAAGAAAAAAAAAAAAGGGACTCTGGGAGGGGGGAGACGTTAGGGGGGGGGGCTACGCAGGAAAAAAAAAAGCTAACTAGATCAGAAAAGAGCGGAGTTTCACTGAGGTACAGGGGCTGAATACAAACCCCATTCTCAAAGGGCGGGGAAAAAAAAGGTAGAACCGTTGCTCATTTGGGGACCTATTTTAAAAAGTGGAGGGGCGTGCGGACGAATGAAGTGGGACGTAAACGCGTGGTGGGGGGTGTTTGTAAGGGCCTGGATAGGGAAAAAGTGGAAGGCGGGCTAAGTTTTTTTACGAAATCTGGGAGGACGCGAAGGGGGGTGGTGAGGTAGTAGGATTCAAGGGGCTTGTATAGGACCCAAAGCGCGCTGAATTTGTACAGGGGCGTGCAACTGGGGAAAAAAGATCGTAGGGTCTTGAAGGTTTAAGATGTCTAAAAAAGTTACGTGGAGAAGGGATCGGGTGAGGGATGGTCCTTCTCCTGACTCGATCGGAGCTGGGAAAGGAAAACACGGAAAAGGCTTAACGTGGGACGTGAAGCCCAAGGGGGCTTGGATAAGAAAAAGGGAAAAAAAAAGTATAGTGGAAGCATCTTACTTGAGAGGGGAAGATTGGAGAGGTGGAAGAGAGTCCCAGCCGGTTTGGACCTAATAAGGAAGACGTGCTGACAAAGCTGTCAGGTAAAAAGGAAACCGTACGGAAGGCCATGTGTACTAGAGGGTACAGAACTTTAATGAAGAAGAAAGGAGGGTATGGAAGAAATCGATTTGAGTGGGGGGTGCGATATTTCATGCTCTTCGATTGTCCAAAAACAGAGGGGGAGACCGGGGGAAAAAAGGGTAATAGGGGGTCCTGCAAAAAAGGGTTTGCAATCTTCGCTCGATCAAGTTGTCCTCTAAAAAGGGGGAGGGCTGGTGGGTATTGAGGGAGGGGGAGCGCTCGGAGAGATCTAAGAGTAAAACATAGGGTAGAAGAAAAAGAAACGACTGTCTATGATGAGTTGAACGCAGGGAATCGTATTAAGAAGATCGGGAAGAGGGAAGAAGCGGATTTGCTGGTTAGAAAGTCTTATTCTCAGGAGGAACAATTTTTAAGTTTTTAAGTATTCAGGGGAGGCCAGTTTCAACTCGGGGGAAAGAAGGGGAACCAAAATGAACAGCAGGGGGTGCTGGGGACTCGGGGGCCGCTTCAGTAAGCAAAGGGTTTCAAAAGCGGGCGGACAAACGTTTCAATACGAGATGGCAGGTGTTCGCGAATCCAAGGGGATTCGGGAAAAAGCGATCTGCCCTGCGGCGCCTGCAGGAGTGCACGAAAGGTAAACAGACAGAAAAAGTTGGAAAAGTCTTGCAAGGGAGTAGGAGGTCGTTTATTGGGGAGAAAATTGTTGGGGAAAAAGGGGAAACGGCGAGCCTGCTAGGGAGCGGGAATTCCTCGCGATCTCTAGAGAGCTAGAGAGGAACATTCAGAAGAGAAGACCGCATTCGTTTTAGCCAAAAGACCTGAAAAAGCTGCCGCTATTGTGAAGTGAAACTGGTATTGGAGGGTCCTTCTGCCGAAAAAATGGCGGCCAGTAAAGAATTCCCCCGTGCGAAACGCGGTTCGTAAAGGTGAGCGAGAGACAAAAACTAAAGAGCGAAACATGGAAATCCAGCCCGAGAAAGAAACTGATGAAGTCTGAATTGCGGATCACAGATTCCAAAAAAATTGAGACCAAGAAGAAGTCTGGAGGGTCACTAAAAAAAAATGCGCCCCGTCAAAAAAAAAAAGAATGGGGGGATCATGCATAAAAAAAGACAAGAAATGCCCGAGACTGTAAATTTCTCTGAAAAGAGTCACACTTCGCTGAAGGAGAAAGAAGGAGCATGGTAAAGAATCTCGGACAAAACTTCAAGAATTTACAGAGGAGGCGGCAGCCAAGGAAATTCCCACTCCTCTAGAAGAGCGCCGCGACGCCAAGAAAATGCCAGGGGGAGGAGAGAAAAGGGTAATCCTGAAAACTTCACCGACTCATAATAAAGAGAACTTCCCTTCCAAAATGGTGCATACTGGGAAAAAATCCGGAAAGAAAAGAATCCCGGAAAGAGCCGAATCGCTGGAGAAAACGATAATCGGAATCAGCTGAGTTGGCTAACTTTCCCCTCTCGTCACCAAAGGAGATAAGGGTGACACCGTACCGAAAAAAAAGTTGACAAGAGGGGGGGAACTAAAATGTCGGGGAAATAAACTAAGTTAAGCGTCACCGTGAAAAGATTAAATCCCAAGTCGCAGGGGGGGAGGACGGAAGCGAAAAAAAGATGGGGGGGTCCGAACAACCAAGTTCAAGACAGAAACAACCCAAATCCGAGGCCCGCAGCAATCCAGAGAAGAAAAGATCCAGAAAGGAGACACGGGGAAACCAAAGCCTTAGAAAAACGTAACGGGGGAAAACGAATACTGCGAATAGGTCAAAGAGTTGTGATTCAAAAAGAAAAAGGAAGAGAGCAGGGGCGCAGCAACTCCGGGAGAGAAGAGGAAAAGATACCAGCGGATCCATTAAATAAGCAACGAGGCAAGGAGAGCAAGGCGCGGGCGAAATGCCGGATCCACGCCTTCAATTAAGAGTAGCATTCCACTCCGAAAAAAAAAACGTCCTCGACAATAAAGGAGGGGAAGGGGGGTCCCATTGGAAAAGACGCTCTGGGAAAAAGAAATTCCTCTGGGGGGCGAAGAGAGCCGCGTCACTCAGCGACCTCCGCGCTAAAGTAAGAGCGATCTTGCCGTCCAGGGGGAAAAGGCAGAGAAAAATAAATCAAAACAACATAAAGAAGTAATCGTCCATGGGAGGAACGCCTTCCAGCCTTGAATCGACAGGGGGAAGGGAAAAGGAGAGATACACGGACAAGCGCGTACATTTCAATTGACGGCAAAAAGGGGAGGAGAAAAGGAAGCGAGCGGGGGGAATGTTGTTTCGAAGTAGGGATTGAGGCTCTTCAAGAAAGAGGGAGGATGGTCGGACCGCTGGGAAGAAAAAAAGAAAGCCCGGAGTTGGCTGTTGAAAGGAGGCGGTTGACCGTTGCAAAAGAGATCTGGACCAAAAAAGGCTCTGGGAATTCGAGATCGTTGAGCAAAAAACGCAATCTCAGGGGAGGAAAGCGAGATTGAGCGAATGGGTTGTGTGAGAATAGATCCAAAGATTGGGAGGGGGGAGGGAAGTCCGTGAGTGAAGGCTTCCGAGGTGTCGAAGGAATTACTGAAAAAACGCTCTATTGGTCGGGCCTATTCTCATTATGGGGAAGAGGGGAGGGGGAAAACTGGGAAGATAACGCGGTTTGCAGAGGGGAAGGTATCCTGGGCAAACGCTGCCAAAAGGGGCTAGTTGAAAATGGAAAGTGGTGCCGCGAGAGAAAAAGCCAACAGGGAGATTTGAGAAACCGGCCTAATCGGAACGTGGGTATGGGAAGGTTAACGCTGAAATTCACGTTTGATGGAAGGAAACGAAAAGAAAACAGGTGGAGGGGAAGGTGGCTGAAGAACGGTAGAATGTCTACGAACGGACAATGGATCAGCGTGGTTTTTGAAAGGTGGGGAGGGGGGGAAAAAAATCAGTAAAAGGGAAATATGGGAAGAAAGGGGATTGGAACAGGCCGACGGGCGATTCATGCAAGGCAGGTATGAAATGAGGTTCCGGGAGGGGAACTCGAGGAGCATGGTGGTTAAGGAAAGGGAATTGGCCCAGGCGCTAGGGTAGGTTGAACGAGGAGAGGCCTTCTCAGAGCGGTTCTCTAGTAGAAGGGGGTGGGGGGGGGGAACTCGTATCGCTCTGGGGAAGATTTTCACTCGGAGGACCAGCAAGAATTGCGAAGAAATCAGGGCGGAAAACGACTGGAATCAAATTGACGCAAGGGGGGGAGTTCGGAAGGTCTTCTTGAACGGACTTTAAATTTGGAAGGGGAATCTTTCGGATGCTAGAAAATGAACAGCAATAATCTTAAACAAATTTTAAGGGATTCATGGGGGGGAACGCGGAACTACAGAAACCAAGGGGAAAGTGCTTTCATCATCAAATCGAAGAGGGTTACGATTTCACTAGAAGAATCCTGTCTCGGAATATTGAGCAGGTGGAACGCAGTTACTGAGGGGCAGAAGCTGCAGGGGAGGACGCTGCAGCAATCATAAATGCACAGGGAGGGGAGCGCTGAAAGAAAGGAAGCATCAATTGTGAAAACTGGTGCTAAAGGGGGGAAAAACTTCATCAATAACTGCAGGAAGCGGCAGATGTCTGGTGGAGGGGAGTTGGAAAGATTTGCTTTACAAAAACCTTGGGGGGAAAGGAGGGCCTAGGAGCTCCTGAATTGGGAGGTCAACAAGATCTAGAAGAGAAAAAAAACAACTGGAGGAGAAGGGCAATTGCCGAACCGCACCTGAAGCAGCTCCTCCGGCCCGATTGGAGAAAAAAGTTGGGCAGAAAAGAGAACCTGCAAGAAAGCAGAGCCTGCTGAAAGGAAGGGAGGAGGTTCGGGCTCCGTTAAAAAAATTGAACTGCCGCGCCAGATCGTCTTGAAGAGCCCGCGAATTCCCCGTGCAAGGGGGAGAGTATTAAAAAGTAAGAACTCTGACGCAAGAAGGAGTTTCTAAGGGAAAAGAGAGGGATCCATGAGGTGATGGGTTGCAAGGACCCATCCCAAGCAAAGAAAACTGCTGGTTCCGCTATTCGGTCACTGATGTCCGTAAACTCTGCGGGGAAAAAGGGGGGGAACAAAAGAAAAAAGGACAAGGGAGGGGCTTCATTATTTCCAAAAAGGGACATTCCGTTAGAAAAAGAGCCGCTCTTCGCAAGGCTTCACTACGTCAAGGAGGCGTACACTCATAAGGAAAAAGAAGGTCAGCAAGGCTTCCTAAAAAACCCCCCCCCCACCCCAAAGAAAAAAGGGGCAGCCACGAGAAAAATCACAAAAAAGATCATCAGACCTAGAATCATAGACACCATAAATTCCAATGGGGAGAGGTAAGTCCTCCAGGGAGTCATCAAGAAAGGACCGTCCAAAAGGGAAAAAGATTACCTTGAACAAAATCATTGGGCAGAAGGGGTTCCAAAGAACTAAACAAAAATCCTAAACCTCATAGGACGAAAAAAAGATTTATTCATAATAGCATCTCGCTGAGACCGGTTACTGATTGAAAGGAACCAAAAAAGAAAAAAAAAAACACGCAAGGCATTGGGGATCCCTGTAAAGAGGTCTGAATCACGCTAGGGAAACAGTCTTTTTGGAAAGAGGGGTACCGCAATAAAAGGGAAAATCAGAGGCCCCGGAAAAGCCAAGAAAGAAAGGATCGAGACAGAGGCGTTCCGGCCGCACGCACAACACTGGGTAAACAACGGAGGAAAAAGAAACCTGAAAGTCCGTTGACAAGAACCTGGCAAGAGGGGGAGATCCACTCGAGAAGAAAATTAACGTTACTCAAAAATTAAAAAAAAGTCAAAAGGCCCAGAAAAGCCAAAGAGGGAAAAAAGAGTGCGAAGGGGGAATTCAAAAAAAAGGATTCTCAGAATAAAAAGAAAACTCAAGCAAAAAAAAAAAGGATGGCCTGTAAAAAACATTCGCAGGGCACTACAAGGGGAAGGGGGAACTCCGGGAAGAGGTTGCCGGGGGCCATTCGCGAACTCAGGAATCAAGGGAAAAAAGGATCCCAAGAGGCCGGAAAAAGGCGACAAAAAAAGGCCTCTTGTGGCACAGCCGGTGAAAAGGGGGGTTTGGGGGGAAAGAAGAAAAACGCTTCCTACAGAGAGGAGTCGATTGGCAAGAGGGAGAAACATTGTTCGGAAAGAAAGGGAACTCGACAAAGAGACGTTCACGGGACATGTCCGTTCTTATAAGGAAAATGACCTCCTCGGGGAGGGGGAAAAGGGAAAGAAGAACTTCGGCGGGACAACACGAAAGGGAGGCGACGGGTTGTAGGATTTGTAGGAGTTGTGTTAGAAGAGATTGAAGGGGAGAAGTGAAGGGGAACAGGAAGAACTGAAACAAACAGTGAAGGGCAAAGAGTAGATCGGGATTGAAAGGGAACCAGAGACAAAGAATTTTAAAAAGGTAAGTGCGAAAAACAGTCGTTGGGAAACGACCTGACGCCCAACCAGAAGAGCATTATATTGCGGAGGGGGAGAAATGGTTGAGTCTATTAAAAGAAAAAAAGAGGAGAGGTCCGGAGGGGGTCGGGGAAAAGGCGTTTTAGGAAAAGGGAAAAACCTTGAGCAGAAGTACGTAAGGGGGAAAGCAACGCTCTCTGGGAAGTCAGCATTATGTGAAGAGAAGGCCGGAGAAAATACGTCCGGGAACTTGAAAAATCCAGTAGAAGTTGAAACGGAGCATTGATGCACAAACTGATGAGGAAAGGAGGTAAAATGGGTGTCCAAGGGGACAAAAAACAACCATGGGGCTTGTGGAGAAGAACCTAAGAGAAGATGCCGAAAAGGAACGTCCAATTCTAAATTGGGGGACTGGGGGTGGAAGATGACCGAAAAGAAAAGGTTGAAAAAGGGAAGACCAAAAGAAGCGACCACGAGAATGCTTTACCACAGAAAAACAAAAAAAAAAGTCATCTGGGGGGAAGTTGGGGGGGGTTAAAAAAGTAAGAAGGAAAGATTCTCCTCGAAAAGAAATATTTGGGAAGGACTCTTATGGATCGGGATCTGGAAATGTCACGCTGAGCAAAGATGTTGGAAGGATGAAGCTTGGGGGGGAAGTTTCTCGGAGGCCTGTTTTCTTAAAATGTCGGAAGGAGAACTACCTTTTACAGGAGAAATCCTGTCGGTAGAGTCTACTCTGGCTCAGAAAGTTCAAATGCCTCCCGGAGGAAAATGCTTAGTCTGGGAAGAGAATGAAAATGAAAGTGGATCACCGGGACTTCAAGCAAAAGAAGAAGGGTAAAAACGAAGGAAAAAGAAGGTTGAAGGAACATTTAGGAAGAGCGACCTGAGAAGATAAGAGAAAAAAGGGGTAGGGTGGGAGGACATGGGAAAGGTTAAAAAGAGGGGGGAACTTACAAGAAAAAAAAAAAGTGGAACCAGCGGAAAAATCAATGGGGCCTCAAGGTTTCTATCCAGATTCGCAAGGAGGCTATCACCGGAGGCAGGGAGCATCTTGGCGGGGGGGATTCAAAAAAGAAAAAGCTGAGAAACTGGTAAAGACGAATCCGGGGGGCAAGAAAGGGGGGGGTGTCAATGCAAAAGAAACGGTTGAACAGAAAAAATGGGAGGTCAGCAGGAGGGCGGGCTTGACGGAGGAGGATCCAAGGGGGACTATTGAGGAAAAAAAAATTTGACTGAGCTCGGGGGAAAACAAAAAAAGGAGGAGGAGAAAAGAAGTCTCGAGTAATTCAATAAAAAATCTAAGGGGAAAACCAACAGGTTGGGAAGAAACATAAGAAGGGAAAAAACTGCCTATGAAGGTGCTAAGGTGAAGGGTTGACGGAAGCACCCCCGGGGAAGGAGGAAAGGAGCGTCTTGTAAAGGAAAAGAAAAATGAAAAGAAAAAGGAAGTATCTTGCATCAAACGAAGGAAAATTTCCCGAAGAAGAAATCTCAGCAAGTTAAGGGCTTGAAATTTGCTGAAAGAGGAAAAAAAAGGGTCGGCAAAAAAAAAAAAGGAGGTAAGGGAAAGGGAAAGGAAAACGTTAACTCAGAGGCCGCTTCCATGGAAAGAAAAGGAGAAAAGGGATATATCTGGCAGCAGGGCGAAACGAAGAACCAGAAAAGGGTCAAACGCGACACGAAAAGGGCCGTCTGGGAAAAAAAAAGTGGGCATGTAATCAGCATGAGGAAGAAATCTTTGAACTATTGAAAGGCGAAAAATCGAGGGGACTTCCTGCAGGGAAAAAGAGAAATCCTCAAAAAGAAAAGAGAAGCGAAAGAAGAAAAACAGCCCTAGAAGCGACCCTGGAAACAGCAGAGAAACCCAAAATTCCCGAAATAGACCTCTTAAAAGAAGCTGTGGGAACAAAAAAAAACCGGAAACAAAATCCCTGCCGAGGCAACGCAGAAAAGAACGTAGAGCGGTTACGGGAGGAAAAGATAAGGAAAAGAAACAGGAGGAGAGGGGAGAATTGGGAAAAGACAACGTAAAAAGAAAAAAGAATGCAAGAAAAAAAAAAAATGCGTCTTTTCGGAAAAAAATCGGCGTTAAAAGTCACAGAAATAAAAATCCCAAGGGGGAAGGGGGAATTCAAGAAAAACGAAGGGGGGGGGGGGTAATGAAGAAACTGTTGGAAGGAAAGACCGAACACAAAAAAATAAGGGACAAAAATCCGTTTGTGAAAAAAAAAAAGCTCTGAGGGAAAGGAATTCCCCAGCCAAAAGCCGTAGAACGGAAAAACGCCAGCGGCACAACAAGATGAACTGGAAAAAGGACGGACAAAATGCAAGGGGCAAGCCCAGGAAAAAAAAAAAAACGGGAAAAAAGTCCCTCCAACCCGGAAGATCCTAAAGGTTCACAACCAAAAAAATCAGAAACTCTCAAAACAAACACGCCGGGAGGCGGACTGTCTGTGCGAAAGAAGGGGACCGTATAAAGGGGAAGCCGGAAAAACGCAAAAACAAAAGAGGAGTTCCAAATAGGGGGAACAAAATTTTTGGGGGTGGGGGGGGTGTGTTTTTTTTTGGGGTTGGGGTTTGGGGGGTGTTTGGGGAAACACGCTCAAGGGGGGAAGCAAGGGGGGGGTTTTTCGGTCTAAGATGCGAAGAAGAAGAAAAATCAGAGAGGCATGATCCGTCACATTGTGAAGAGGGGGGGAGAAATCAAAAGAGAAATGCTAAACGTTAAACCGTCACTTGGAGGAGGGGACTTGCGCGAAGGGAGGGGAACCAGGAATGTACACGTGGAACACAAGAAATAGAGAATCCAAGAAAAAAGCGGGCGTACATTCAGGCAAGAATAAGAAAAGGGCGACTAAGAAGAACTGCTGTTGGGGGACTAGGGGGCAGAATGATTGAAGTCTACTGACAAAAAGGAAAAGCTTTAGCGCGTGAGTGAGGGGAAGGGGGCGAAGGAAGAAAAAAAGCAGGAGTGGCTTGTGCCAGGAGGGGAAAACTTTTCGGGAACACCAAAAGAGAGGGGGGAAACAGGTTGGGGTGCGGCGGTGAAATTCTAAAGAGAAGAGGCGTGGAATAAAGGAAACCGAACCTGAAAAAAAAAGAGCGACTGGGGGGGACTAGCGTGTGAGGAACGGGTCTTTGGGGTGGGGTTGAAAAAGGAAGGGAAAAGGGGGAGGAAATCAAGGAAAGCCGAGTCCTTTGTACGGAAATCAAAAGATGAAAAGGATGGGGAGACTGGCGGGGGACGGGGGGACCGCTAAGGAAGGGGGGAGGGACTTTCGGGAACGGGGAGCAAGTGCAGATGAAATTAGGAAAGAGGGGGGAGTTTCCGGAGTCGGGAGGTGGAATGGGGGTTAGGGAGGGCCGAAGAAAAAAGTTAGGGGGGGGAATAACAAGAATGTTAAGGGGGGATACGGGTTTGACTCTGGAAAAAAAGAAAAAGGTAGTTTGACGGGAAAGAAAAAACGAAGGAAAGGGCCGTGCTGGGGAAAATTGACGGGAAAAATAGAACGAAAACATCACTCGTGGTTGGGGAGTTCATTGAAAGCATTTAAAAGGGAAAAATTAAGATTTGGGGGGGGAAGGGCGGATTCAAGGGAGAGAGGGCGTTTAAAGGGGGGGGAACCATGACTGGGGTCTGACAAAGGGAGGGGGGGGAGGAGGGGGGGCGCAAAAAAGCTGAGGAGGAGTATATCAGATCCGGAAAAGAAATGGAAGGGGCTGGGGAAGATTCAAGGAAGAAAAAAGTCTTAGAAAGGGAGAACGCTAGAATTTGTCTAAGGGGGAACACTTGATGAAAAGGGGAGGGGATAGTTAGTCAGAGCTGACGTAAGCAAAAAACTAGAAGACTGGCTAAGGGCCGAAAAGAAAGGCTTCGCAAGGGAACTCAAAGAGAGAAAAAAAAGTTTTAGGGGGAGGAGGGAACGGGCCATTGTCAGCGAAATAAGGGAACCAACTAAGGCGAGACCCAAAAAAAGTTGGTCATCACGACGGGTGCCGTCAATAAGCATTCGAAGAGAAATTGGATCGGGAGAGTCAGGAAGGAAAGCATTTGAGAGCTGTTTGATTGAGAACCGGCAGCAAAAAAAAGACTCAGAACTGGGAATGGAGAGTTAGCTTGCGCCGAAGAGGAAAAAAGGGGTTGGAAGGAGGGAAACCATTGCTCAGCATAAAAGAGAAAATACTTGAAATAAAGGGAGATATGAAAAAAAACAGGAGGAGGTGCTGACAATGTGGTAAAACGAAAAATGAGAGGAAATGGGAGTTTTCTAAATTCAGAGATCGTCTCAACAAAAGGAGAAAAGAGAGAAAGACATTCAGCGAAAAAACAAATCCCTAGGGGGACCCAACGTTGTAAAGAAAAAAAAAAGAGAAAAGGTCAAAAAGGCAATATGAAAAAAGAGGGGCTGGGGAAAACAAGGTTCGAAAACGGGGGAAAGTCCGCAAGCCAGAGAGGAGAATCGGAGAAGAGTCAAAAGCGACCGCTTGTAGGAATTGGATTTCGAAAAAAGAAAAAAAAGTCTAGGAAGGGAAGGGTCCCGGGTAAAAGGGGGGAAGGCATGAGGGAATACTGAAAGGAAAAGGAAGATTCCCCACAGATTGGGAGAAAAAAAGTTGACCTTCGTAGGAACCTTTAAAAAAATGCGCCCCGACAGGGAAAGACTAAATGTGTGAAGGAGGAGAGCATCCGACCCGGGGAAAAAAAAATCACTGGGAAAAGGGAAGAATAAAAAGAAAGAGAAGCCGAAAAGGCTCTAAAGGGAAAGGCATTGACGGAGGAAGAACCAGAACAAGGGCTGCGCAATCTCTGAAAAAGGGGAAAAAGATTCAAGAAACCAAAGAGAAGCGCGAAAAAAGCCCGAAAGGAAAAAGGCGTCGAACAAGCTGGACTGAAATAAAATCCTTCAAGGGGGAAACATTGGAAAGAGAGGTTCAAAAAACAAGAACTGACACAAAAAAGTTAAAAAGAAACTCAAAAACATTCCGCAGGAAAAACCTCACGAATCTGGAAAGAAATACGAATCTCCTGCGAAAAGGGGGAACTGGGGAGAAGAAAAGAGTCACCAAAAAGTCGAGGGTCAAAGGAAGTCAGTCCTTCACGCCGAAACGAGGGGGGGGTCGGAAAAAAAAAGGCAAAATTTCAAAAGTAAAATCGCAAAGAGGGGGGAACTTATAGAGAAGAGAGCCTCGTAAAGGATGACTTCCTCACCATAACAAAAAGGGTTGGGGGGGAAAAAAACCGGAAAAAAGAAAAAGACTCGAAGATAAGTGTTGACGAATCAGAGGGGGCAAGGCGAAAGAAGGGGAAAACCGAACAGACACGGAAAAAACTTCAAAGGAAAGAGCGAAAAAGGCACGAAAGGGGATTCCAAAAACAAGCCTAAAGAAAACCAGACAAAGGAGGAGAAGAAAAGGAAAAAGAAAAAAACCGCAAAAAAAAAAAAGCACTGGGGGGGGCGCTGAAAAAAAAACAAAAAAGAAAAAAAAAAAAAAAAAAAAAAAAAAAAAAAAAAAAAAAAAAAAAAAAAATAAAAAAAAAAAATAAGTGGAGAGATCTCCGCGAAAAGGGTGAGGGGGAAATGAAGCCAAATCCTCAGTAAGAGTTCAAAGACTAACAAGAATCTCGAGGGAAAAGATCCTTCATTAGAGGGGGCAGGGAAGGGGAAACACGAAAAAAAAAAGGAGGGGGAAAAGGAACTCAAAGGGTTTGTCGTCTCATAGCTCAGACTCTCTAAATGGGTTAATGCCGTATCCGTAAAACGAGGACTAAAACAGAAAAACATTCGGGCGCAACAAAGACGGAAACGCGAGGTAGTTTTTTTGGAGGGGAAAAAAAACTTTAGGGGGGAAAGGGAGAGCCCGCGTCATAAAAAAGGAAAGAAACAAGGGGATTAAAGAGAGAAAGACAGGGACGGTCAGAGGAAAAGAAAAAACGTGGAAAGGAACGGCGCGCAGGGGGGGGAGAAAACCCGCTTACAATATCATCATCGAGAAGGGTTAAGGAGAGGTGGACGCGAGTGACGCGAAAAACAACCCAAGAGCCACGAAAAGGAAAAGGTTCAAGAACCCCTTTGCGGCAAAACAAGGGAAACTATTTTGAAAGGAAACGATGGGGAGAGTTTCAATTGTAAAAAGGACGAAAGACTGAGGGGACGGGAAAAGGACGCGTCAAAAAACGGAGGGGGCAGTCAAGGAAGAGTTTTAAAGGTCGGATAAGAGGGAGGCGGCGGGTGGAAGGGGGAGTGAGACTGGAGGGCTTTGGAGAAAACTCCGGAAGGGAACCGGTTGTTACGTGAGACAGGAATACATTGGCCAAAGGGTCTAGGGGGGGGGACTCGCTGAGGTGGGAGGGAGAAATTTTGTAAAAAGAAAAAGGCTTGAGGGGAAAAAGTTGCCCAAGCTTGACTCTTCGAAAAGTGTGTTGATGAAACGAGGGGAACAAAACAGTGTGGTTTGAGGGAGGAGGGGGTGGAAAGGTTAAAAATGCCAAAAGGTCCCATAGGGATTGGATGTCGAGGAACACAAAAAATTGGGGGACAGGAAAAAGAACGACCACCGAGGGGGAAACTGTGCTTAAAAAACAGAAGGAAGTCAAAAGATCACTACGGAAAAAAAGATAGCGGGGAATTGGATTAAAAGAACCGGTACTAAAGGGATGAGATTCGAGAAAAGAGTTTGGAGGGGGGGAAAGGAATAAAAAAAAGTCTGGATTGGCAACAAAGGGCCGGACCAAAAGTCAGGTGGGGGTGCTGGAGGGGGGGGGGACAGGGCCGGCTCTGTGGAGGTTGACGCAGGACTGAGGGGAATGAGAAGAAAATTGGAAGGGTTCATTGAGGCGGAAGAGGCGCACGAAAGCTTGATCATATGGATCGAAAAACGAGATTGGCGAAGCACAAAAGGAGGACACGAAAGGGGGATTATTAAGGAGGGGTCCAAGGGAACTTAACCTTTTCCAGGAAAACATACGAGGTTAGCAGGAGAAAGTTTCGGGGGGCGATCAAAGAAAGGACATCATAGGAAGGGGTAAGTTGGGGGGGGGGGGAAGGAAGGAGATTTTAAGGAGGGGAAAATAATGGAAAGGCATTGCTTGTGCGAAAAGGGAAGAGGGGCCAAAGGGGAAGAAGAAAACAAAGACCCATATCATGGGAAGGACAAGAAAACAAGAGAGGACAGGGAAATTCGAGAAGAAGCACTACGAACACATCAGAGACGCACTGTTAATTAGAGTGAACAGCGGGGAAAAAAAAGGAAAAGAATCAGAATGGGGAGAAACCAAAAAATTAAAGGAATGGCAGGTTCATTAAAAGAAAGGGGGGGCTTGGGAAGGTTTGGAAAGAGAAAGAAAACCGGGAAATGAATGCTGGGAAAGCACGCTAGCGGACAATAGGAAGTATGTCGCGAGAAGAAATCAGAAAAAATCTCCAAAGTGGGAACTCCCCAAAAAGGGCAAGGGAAAAAATAGGAAACTGAGAGAAAGTCCGCGATAAGGGGAAAAATAGGGGGGAGCCGGTTCCAGAAGAACCCTTAAAAAAAAACATCGGTCTAAGCAAGCACCAGGTCCGGCTGAAAGATGAGGCTGCATCGAGGAAGCGCTCGCAAAAAGACGAAGGTGGGCTAGAAAAGGTCCAGCGAATCCCTTGAATTAGTTCAATGATCTGTCGGAGATGTCCCCACCTATGGGGCCAAAGGGCCAAAAAAAGAAAAAGGGTCAGAGGGAATTCCAAGGGGGGGTTGAAAAAAGCCCCGCTCCCCGAACAAAAATGAACCAGGATAGATGGAAGGCTGAGAAAAAGAAGAATTCCCGAAAAGAAAAAATGTCAGAGACTGCCTCTTAAAAAACTATGTCCAGAAAGGGGGTGCATCAAAAAACCAAAAGGGAAGAAGCTCCATACAGGGAGGAAATCTCTGAAAAAAAAAAAATTGGTTTTAGGTCAAGAAAAGAGTAATCGGCGAAGAGGAAGGGACCAAGACCCATAAAAAATAAAGGAGAGGAGAACCGGCATCCAGCAAAGAAAACCGCAGGAAAAAAAAAGGCCCCTTAAAAAAGAGGAAACGTCCCAAGTCAAAAAAGAGGGAAAACTCAGAACTAAAGACAGGCCAGGGGGACGACCGCAAGAAAAAAACTGAGAGGAGCTCAGCGATTACCGTTTAAGAGGCTAAAGGTTAAAAAGGAAAAAAGAGAGAGGAAAAGCTTAAAGGGACCTTCAAAAGAATCCGAAGGGGGTTGAGGTAGGCCTGCAAAAGGGGAAAGAGGGGCGTAAAAAAAGTAGGCCCCGGTAAGGGAGAATTTGCAGAAAGAGATAGTACGGGGAGCCACTCAAAAAAAGGGAACAAACGAGCAAAAAAAAGAGGCAAAAAATAGGAAGGGGGGGAGACTCAGAAGTTTTGGGGAAATCCAACTAAACCTGGAAAAGGAACGCTCCTCGAAAAAAAGAGGAGCGACCCAACCAACAAAACAACGAAAAGCGAGCCCACAGGAGAAGTTCCCTCCCAAAAGGGGGACCCATGTCCGAGAAGAAATAAAAGGAAAGCCTGATCACGTCCACTCGCAATTAAAGAAACGGAAATCCAGGAGGATCTTAGAGAAAGGTCAAACACCAAAGAAGGGATTCAATAAAACTCCATGAAAAAGTCGGGGGAAGCCTGCATGAGCGAATGCACCGAAAAAAAGGGAGAACAGAAGGGAAGTGTCCCGATCCTTCAGGAAAGGTAGAAAACTGTTCAAAAAAGAGGGGGGGGAAAAACAGAAAAAATAAAAGTCTTAGAAGGCCTCAGCGGGAAATACAGTCTAACCTTAGCTCTGATAGGAAACCCATGGGGGGGATGATAAAAAGTCCGGGTCAGAAAGAGAAACAAAATACAAAAAGACGCGGAAAGAAGTTGAGGGAAAAGAGGAGCTTCAAGGGGAAAAAACCAACAACAGATGAGAAGAATACAACTGACTTGACGCGGGAGAAGGGAAAGGCGCGGCCATCACAAACAATTTCCAAGAGGACGGGGGGGTTTCGAAAAAATGGGGGAACCCTTTGAAGGGTGAAGGTAAGACAGGATCCTAAAATCTAGGGAGAAGGAGGCGGGGGCTGGATAAACAACCCAAAAAAAAGGGAAAACAATAGGGAAAGGAAACCGTTGGGAAAAAAAAGGATCTGAAAAACGAATTTTTAAAGAAGGGAGTGAAAGAAAGGCGGGGCGAATTCAGGGGGGGGAAAGAAATCCAAACTCCGCAAAAAAAAGAAGAGATTTAGGAAAGAAAAAAACCTCAGACCAATCATGGAAGAGAGGGTAGGGGGTATGGCGGTTGAAGGGGTCTTAATGCGCCCCCGTGAAGGGGGACTCGCGTAAAAGGGAATCAAAAAGGGGGGGGGGCTGGCTATTCGAAAGCTGTCTTGAAGGTTTGGAGCCGCTAAACGAGGGCTGGACTTGAAAAAAACTTGAAGGCTGTAGCTGGGGGGGGGAAAAAAAAAGAGGACTGCGAAAAGGAGGGTGGGGGACAGAAGCAAAAAAAAGGGCTGGGTGGAGGAAAGACTACAATAGAATGTCACTGAGGAAGGGTGGAGGAGGGGGGGGATGGGAAAAAGCCGGGGAAGATAACTCGAAGGGGGGAAATTTGAGAAAACCAAGGGGAGTTGAAGGGGAATCGCAGTAAAAAACAAAGGGGGCGTTTGACGAGGGGGAAAATGCACGATGGGGGACGAAAATTAGGTCTCATGAAACAATTTAAAGCATAGAATAGAGAAAAAAGGAGATCAGGGAAAGAGATGGGGAGAATGCTGAAATGCAAAAAGATGACCAGGAAGGGGAGGGGTTGGAAAGGGTCTAATTAAAGGGGGGTCTTGAAGGGGGGCAACAAGAAAGAAACTGTTGGGGAAGGGGTTGACGTAAGAGTAATCGAGAATATCCGGGGGGAGAGAAAAGAAAAAACTGGAAGGGGATGGTAGTGGCATGAGAATAAAAAAAGCGAAAGGCACCTGCTTTCTATATGGGGAGGTGCCCACTCGGGAAAAGGGATAAAAAAAATAAAACTTAGAGTGGAAGGCTACTTAGAACAAGGAGAAAAAAAAATCTGCGGCGTGGGAAGAATTTAAAGTTTATGGTATAGGGAGAAAGGGGGGGGAAACTTAGAGGGAGAATCATAATCAGGAAATGGGGGCTGATTAGGAAAGGGGCAAACTAAGGGACTCTCAGTTGACAGACGAGATCCAAACATGGGTGTGACGACAGCAATCCGGGGGATGTGTTGAACTGGAAAAATAACTGGTTAGGGAAAGGGGAGACCTCCAAAAACGGAGATCGTGGAGGGGGAGAAAAGAAAGACTGGACTTGGGAAATTAGGCCCATAAGGGAAAAATTTCTCATCAGAAAATGACTTGATCCTGAAAAAACAGGGCCGTGCAGTTGCGGAAGGGATTTGGCAGTACGGTGAGAAAAGAGGGATTGTGTGAGAGAGGTTCTTTCGGGGCAACAACAAACTGAAAGGGGGAAAAAGAAATCTCTAGAAGTAGAAAGAAAAAAATCAGGGGATACCCCAACAGGTTTTAGTCAAAGCAAAAAAGATCCCAAAAATCTAATTCTTGATCTCCAGGGGAAAGTGTCTTCCTGAGAAAAAGTGGTGAGGGGCTAGCCCCCGAAGAAAAAAATGAGGAAGGTAGTAGCTGATTGCATGGAAAAATAAAAAAAGCTCTCCACGCTCAGATGAAATCCTCTAGAAAAAGCTCGAAAAGGGGAAATTCTCTGAAGGCGGCGTCAAAGATGAACCCAGGAGACCAAAAAAAACTGCTGGTTAAAGGAAAGGTGCAACTTCTTTAAAAAAAGTGCCCTGCAAAAAAATGAGAAATTAAAATGAAATAAAAACAGTTCTGAGAGTCGAGGAAGGATGGCCCAGAAGAAACCTAAAGTTGATCAGAAAGAGAGAATCCGCCGCTCTTTAGCACCGAGCTAAGCCAAGGAAGCTCTGAAGACATCTCGAACCCATCACAAAATAAGGAGAAAAAGTTCGGAGGGAAGGGAAAGGCGTTCAAAGAGGAAAACATCGCAATCCATGCAAACTTTTTATAAAAAGCAGAAGGATAGAAAAATTCTCCGACGTCAACCTCGGGCCAAAAAAGCAATTGAAAAAGCCCGCAAAACAACCAAAGAAAACAGCGGGGGAAAACTTCGGAAACCCATAAAACTCATAATCCATAAAAAAAATAGGAAAAAGAGAAGAAAATAGAGTTCGGCCATAAAAAAAGAAGGCTTATAGGGGGAATAACTTCCATCAGAGAAAACTCTAGCGTTAGCAATGTAGGACAACTTCGTCCCCTAGAAAATGGGGAACTGGGAAGCGGGGCATCCAGAGGGGTTCGGGAAGGTTAAAAGAGACCACCGTACAATCTGCGGGGGGTCGCAAGCAAGACACAGCTGGGAAGGGCCGAAGAATCAAAGAAATCAATTGGGGATTCAAGGGGAGCAAACCGGGGGGAACGCATGGAAGAAAAGGTCCCCCGCTCACCGCGGGGTTGACTTGGAAGAAACGAAAACGCAAACGGGAGGAGCCGTCGAAAAAAGGGGGGCCACGACGCCCAGCGAAAAAGCCTGAAAGGGGGGGGGAAAAATCCATCTGCACGTAAAAGTGTGAACTGGGTGTGGGGGGGGGGTTGGGGGGTAAAAAACTGGGGTTGGGGGGGACAAAGAGGGTGGGGGGTGTAAAGTTCAAATTTACCGTTGTGGGGTGGAAAAAAGGTGGGGGGGGGGGTGGGTTTGGGGGGGGGGGGGGGGGTTGACAGCGGATGCCAGTCCCCAGTTGGTGAGGGGGCGGAGGAAGGGTAGGAGGGGGGGGGGTACAAGCGGGGGGGGAGCGGAGGGGGTGGGGGGGTGCGTGATTGATGGGGGGGGTTGACCCCTTCTCCGACCCCCTCCAAAAAACCCCCTAACAAGACCCTGTGGGAATCCGTACGCGCCTGCACTCCAAGTCTCACCTCGACTAAACGAGGTGCAGCTCCGGGAACTTCAAGAAAAAGAAAAAAATCTTAAAAAGGGTTTCCAAAACCCATTCGAAAAGCCTCGTGTGCCGCCAACCTTTGGGGGTGTCAAGCTGACCAGTCCTAAAGGAACTAAGAGGAGTAGAATTAGAGGAAGCTTAAAGTGGGCAGAGTAAAAAGAAACCGGGCGGGAAGGGAAACTCCTCTAGAGTGCAAAACACGTTCTGTATGCCCTCCTGGGGACGAAATGTAAGCGTTCTCTGCATCAAAAAAACAAAAAGAGAGATACAAGGGAAGGAATTCGCGGAGGGGGGCGACACAGTGAAAAAAGCGTTATGTTGTTGGCAAACCGCGGGGTCATGGGGAGGGGAGGCCGAACAAGGAGAACGGGGCTAAGATCATCGCTGGGGGGCGCGAGTTCTCGGGTCGAAGCAAACAAGAAGGGAGTTGCCACAGAAGGATGTGGACAGTTGAAAAAAACTAAGATCAAAAACGATTTGTACGAGAAAAAAGTCGGGGTAACGCGACTGAAGAAACTCCTGGGAAAACTGCAGGATTTAATTCAGAAGGTGGGTGAACCTAGGAGTAGGGGAATCCAAAAGTCTTTGTGGAATAGACCTGAGAAAAGCTGGTATATGAAAAGGCTCAGAAGGTGGAAAGTCAGCTGGGAAGACAAGAAGAGCCTCTAAAAGGGCGGTAGGGGCGGAGGGGTTGGATCGGGGGATTGTCACTTTCGGTAGCAAGGACGAAGCCAGAGATTACGACAAAACGTGAAGAGAAGTGGGGGGGACAATGGCCTGGGGAAAACAAGACACACGTGAGAGAAGAGGTGTGGGTCTAAAGGTTGGGAGATAAAGGGAGAAGGAAATGCAGGGACGGGGGAGAGGAAATGGCAGAAATATTTGCATGGGTAATAGAAGGTAGGGGGGGTCGGAGGATGGAGACTAAATTAGAGGGGTGGGAGGGAATGAATAGAGAGCAGGAAATCGTAAGTTACGGGAGCTGAGTAGTAACGAGAAACGGGATCAGGGATGGAAATAAAAACGAGAGGAGTGGGTGAGAAAGGGAAAGGGAGGGGAGTAAAAAAGTCGGAAAATGGAAGCTGAGGGACCTGGTGGTGGACCAGGGGTGGGAGGGAGATGACCAGAGAGGAGAAATGTTAGGCGAAATCGGTGAAGAGGGAAAAGCTTTTCAGGAAAAATTTTTGGGGAGGGATTCGCGTGGTGAAAACCAGTTTTGATTGGGGGGGAATGGTAAAGAAAAGTAGCGATGCCTAATGAAAAAGGTGGTTATTAAAAGTTGGGAAGCGTGAAATTTTCTGAACCCGAGTATCCCGAAAAACCCCCCTCATAGGGACTAAAAAAGATAGTTACTCTCCAAAGAAAGACCTCGTGGTTGTTTTATAGTTAAAAGGCAGATAAAAGGGTAATCACTGGGAGGAGGATCGTTTGGAAGAATTAAGGTATTCGGGGGAAGTTCCACGGGGCACAACGTGGAAAAAGGATGAGGGGGGAAAGATATGTGGAATGGGGACTGAGGACGGTTTAAGAGAGAATGCTCGGACCGGATCAGTCGGAAGGAAAAGAGGGGGGGAGGACGCGCGAGGGGGGTTGGAAGGAGGCCACAAAGATATTGCGAAAGAATTAGGGGGAGAGGCCGACACCGAAACTAGATGAGTGAGTGAAAAGTACGGGGGAAAAAAGGGACAAAAAGAAAACGTGAAAAAACTTGAAAAAAAGTCGGGAAAATACAGAAATGAGACTCAAAGACGCCTAAACAAAAGTTGTTAAGGTGGGGGGAGACTTAAGGGCAACAAAGACACTAGGGGAAAATGCGCACTAACTTCTTCTGAAGCGAATCGGGTCAAAGGGGGAATCCCCTAAAATTAAAAATAATCCGGGATTGATCGCCACGGCTGGGGGATGAAGAGAAAGCTGGAGTTTGAATCAAAAGATTCTACGAACAGGGGATCTGAAGAACAATTGAAAGAACCTTGGGGGTCTTTCTGAGGAAAAACTTAAGGGGAACTAAAAATCTTTCAACGAATTCAGCTTCAGAAGTGCAGGTTCGATTTGGAAAAGTTTGGGTAAAAGTATCATAGGTGGCGATTCTCGCATTCAGACTCTACCCAACAAGGGGGAAGCAAGGAGGGGGAGAGATTCTCACAAAGGAAAGAATACTCAAGAAAAATTGAGGAAGGAAATCCCCTGAGTGACCTAGAAAGGAGTTCAACTGGTGGGTGCGCGCCGGATACTAAGACCACGGCGCCAGAAATCGGCAAAAAAAAAGCTGAAAGGGCGACATGATGGGAAACCAAGATCCCGGCGATTAATGAATAGAAGGAGGGTAAGGGGAGGAGCCAGATATTACTCCCTGAAAGCAAAGAGTGCTGCAGACTTATGACTTCTGGTTAGCCTTGGGGAAAGAGGGGGGCAAAAAAAAACATGAATCATCAAAACTTGAAAAGGATTATGCTGTCAGACAAGAGGATTCCAGAATGAACTGTGCGCGACGACTCACTTCGCCGAGGCTACTCAGATCTGGAGTCGCGAGGAGACTAAAACAGGAGTGTCCAGAAGAATGGGACTTCGCGACGTTCAAAAGCAAAAGCTAATAAAAAGCAATCCAAAAAAAAAATTTGTCAGAACGGAATCAGTGAAGAATACCGCCGAAGGAAAAAGGCACCATAAGGTCCCTAAAATAAAAGGGGGGTTTTCCCAAGAAAAAACCCGTAATCCCCCGCGCAGAGAAGCTAGGGAGAGGGGGTCTCAGGAGTAAGCAGATTATTAAGGAAAGGAAAAAAACTAAAAAGAAACTAAAGCCCTTTGAAAAATTCGGTGTCCGTCACACTGCAGGGGGAAAAAAGGGAACCGGGCGGGGTTGGGAGTGAAAAATGCACATAAAGGAAAGTACCGTGAAAAGTCGAGGAACATCTCGCGAGAAAGCGTTTTACGGGAAGAAAAACCCCACACAAGGGGTGGGGGAAAAAACGCACTCGAAAAAAGAAAAACCAAAGAAAAGAAGGGGGAAAAATCCTTGGGAAACGGGGCGAACTTAAAGGGGAAGGTATCCGGCGAACAAAAACAAAAAACCGCAAACATCAACTGGGAACAGAAAAAGAGAAGAGTTGAGGCAAAGCACGTACATTTCAGATACAAAGGAAGGGCCACGGGAAAATAAAAAAAGAAAAAGCCTAATCGCTAGGAAAAAAAACCCAAGTCGCAAGCGAGAAAAATCCGGAAAAGGGACGGGAGCTCGAGAGGGAAAAAATCAAGTCTCACATTAAAAACCAGCGTCAGAGAGGTTGAGGGAAGACTCTTGTGGGAACGTTCCTTGGTTGAGGGGAAACTAAAAAAAAGAAAAAAAAGAAGGAGTATTTCAAAGGGGGGGCCGTAGCCGGTCACGGGGAAACGCGAAGAACAAAGAAAAACTAGTTCGACGCATCACGTCGGATCCCGCCATTAGGGGCCGAAAGAATGAATGAAGAGACTCCAAAAAAAAGAAAGGGAAAAGGAAAAGAGCGAGGAATTCAAGGAATGCGACAAGTCCTGAGTTGGTGGAACCTATTTTATAAAAAAAACAATTGAATTCATAGGCGGAAAAGGAAAGATGGTAAAGACTCGGAGTAGAAGGAAGCCCTGATAAAAAAAGGGGCTGTGCAAAAGAAAAGGTCGCAGGGGGAACCTTAATTATCGGACCCAAATGTGAGATTTGTGTAAGAAGCCGAATGAAGTTCGTGAAGCAAGGTAGAAGCTCCGGGGGAGGCTCGTGGAAAAAAAAAATGTTGTGGCTATTACGATAGCCGGTTCTTTGGGGGGGGACGGGGTTAGGAAAAAGTGGAAGGGGGAAAAGAAAGGGGGGTGTAAAAAATTGTACGAATCCAACGGAGAAAGACCTTGGCAAGCTCTGCTGAAAAAGCAAGACCGTGGTCAGAAGGAGGTCTGAAAAGCAAAAGCCGTGCTGAGAAGGGAAACTTCTAGGCAGGAACTCTTGTAGGGGAAGCTAGGGGGGGGAAAAATTGGGTGAGAACAATGCAAGAAAAAATTGCTAATTGGATTGTATACGGACAAAAAGAGTGCAGCGGGTTGGGGGGGGGGGAAGTAGCAACAAAGAAGTTGAAAAAGGGGAGATTTACGAAGGGAATGCTACTATCAAGGGTGTATGGAAAGTTAGCAGTAATTAGTCTGTAATCACTAAAAAAAGAAAAAAATAGAGGACAAGCGATTGAAAGAGCGTAGCAGATTAGAACTTATTTGGGGAACTCTGGGGATGACAGGGTTTAAAGAGGGAAGGTGAACTGGAGGAACTGGGGGGGGGGGGGGGACTTTTGAAAAGAGAAGAGAGGGGCTTAGGAAAGAAAAATAAATGCAGGGGCTGCGCTGGGAGAGGGAAGGAAATTGGACTATGGTGCAACCGCCCTATATGCGAATAATAAGGCTTCACGACTTTGGGGGGAAGTAGGAAGAGGGAAAATCGAAAAAATTACTGAAAAAAAGCTTCGGAGTATCCGATGAAGGAAAAGGCGGCACTTGGATGCTCGAAAATAGTACCATAAAATGAAAAAAAAATTGGGAGGGATTCATGAACTCATAAGGGAAAACAAAAAAACCAAGAAGGAGGGGGGGACTTTTTGGAGGCTGGTTAAAAAAGGAAAGGAATGATAAAAAATAAGATCGGGAAAGGGAGGAAATATCAAAAATGGCGAGAGAGCTGCATGCAGAGAGTCTCTCACGGAAGAAAAAAGTTCGGCCAATCGAAAAGAAAAGATCTGGAGGTGGAGGAGGAAGTCTCATAAGGGAAAGGAAGCAATCAGGAAAGTGCGGGAAAGCATTGAAGAAAAAAAAAACACTAGGGGAATGAAAGTGTTCGGGCGGAGCTCGCGTCTCTATCAACAACAATGGGGGGAAGTCTCAAAAAAAAAAAAGGACTAAAGGGAGGTTGGAAATCCCCTGAGAGTCGAAGCGTAGTAAACTGGTGTTCTGCTGCAAGGGTCAACCTGCCCCGAGGTCGAAGAAAAAAAAAAGACCCGCAAAAACGGTTAAGAAGAAACAAACGAGCTAAGGGGGGGGGGGGGTGGGGGGGGGGGGGGGGGTTGTGGGGGGTGAAAAGTGATCTCAAAAGAAGGAGGTAGAATCGCAACGTAAATCGACCCACCGAAAAAGCACCTGCTGTCAGTCTTTTTCAACTGGGTGATAAACTCTAGAAAACCGGGGAAGGAAAGAAATAAGAAAACTAAAAGATGGGAGGTCATGACTAAAAACAGGTAATAAGGTAAATAGCAACAAAACGTCTCAGATTGGCCGTACAGGGGAAGCCGAAAGTAGAAAAAAAAGGAAACCCAAGGTTATCCATTGCATCAACGCGTGCAAAAACATCTCGACCAGGACCTCCCACCAATCCAATGCCATGGGGGGGGAACGAGGAAAGAAGGGAAATCGAAAAGAGCAAGGGGCAACAGGAACCTTCCCGCCCTCAGGATTGGTTCAAGCCCGGAAACGAGAAAAAACGCGCATGAATACTACAAAAAAAAAACAAATCGAGTGAATGGGAAAGATAAAAGAATATTCATCTCGGAAGGAAAGGTACGGAAGGAAAAAGAGATTCAAAAGGAGAGGACGCATTAAAATCAAACTGTCCGTAAAAGGGGGGGTCAGCAAAAAACCTGTCAATGTTGTCGTGCGGACCAAAAAATCGCGGGGAAACGTCAAAAAAGATTGAAAATCCCAATGGAGGGGAATCAGTCCCGGTGGGAGAAAAAAAGGCACTCACAAATCTGAACAGAAAAAATCCGCCAGAAAAATAAGAAAAAGGAAAAAAAGAATTGGAAAGTCAACAGGGGAGGCCAGGAAAAGGCCCGAAAAAAAGTCTAACCAAAAGGGAAAAACTCGGCCAAAAAAAATAAAAAGAGGAAGAAGAAGAGTTGGAAACGAAATGAAAAAAATCTAAAAGAGCGTCACGTAAAAAAAAGACCCGGGCGGGCCTTAATAGAGTAGGGAACCATCTGAAGAAACTCTAAGGGGGAAAGAGCGGGCAGGGGGGAAGGGAACACGAAGGGGGTGCATGCCACTCTCGGAACAAGGGGCACTGGGTTCCAGGGTGACACTCTCTACTCTTGTGGCACGGAAAAAAAAAGGTGATAGTGGGTTGGAAAATCCTGCGAAAGGGCGTAAATCGTGATCTTAAGCGAGGAAAGTGTTCGAGAAAACATTCGGAAAAAAGAAAAGTTCTCTCCGTAAGCCGCGGCCTCCGTAGGACCGAGTCATCGTGGAGAGAGCCAAAAAAGGAAGGAAAAAGATGAGAGACACTGACATTGAGTTCCCAAAGACCATCAAAGAAAGCGAGCAAAGCGTGACGAAAGGGTCTCGGACGGGACTTGCTACGGCGAAATAAAAAGAGAGGTTCCGCGGGAAACTCGGGAGGGAAAAGAAAAAAAAAACTCCATGAGACAAGAGGAGCAGGAAGAAAAACTGAAGGGAAGATTTTGTAAGAAGGAAGTGTTTCGTCATCGCTGTGAAGCGACGAGTCGGAAAAGGAAAATTGAGGGAAAAAAGCCCGGAGAGAAGGCGAGGGAGAAGGGGAAAATATCAGGAAGAATCTTCCACGGGATGGTGGGAAATCACGTGAAGCAGGAGGGGGAGTACTCGGGGATATTAGGAGACTCTAGGCAAAATTGGGGAAATCCACCTGGGGGAATCTATTGAATGAGAAGTCGGGGCCAAGGTGCGTTTTATGGGAAAAGGGGGAAGGAACTATATCGGATTCGGGGAAAAAAGAAAGATTGACCAAAGGAAAAAATTGGGGAAAGGGAAAGCGCAAAAATGGTTGGGGGGGAAATTAAGAAGTTAAAAAAGGCTTAAGAGGCTACCTTGGGAGGGAGGAAAAAAGGAACGGGGAGGAAAGAACGGAAATAAAGGATACCAAACGGTTTCGGCCCTTACACCATTTACGCAGAGAATCTTTTGGAATGGGGTAGGGAGTTAGAGGAAGAAGACTGTAAAAGAAAGGAAAGGAGAGGATGTAATAAGGGAAGGAGGCGAAAAAGCGACAGGAATCGTTTCCGGGGGAAACCCTCTTGTTTCTAGAAAGGGAAGAGGGAGAAGGGAATGGGCCAGGGGAAGGCTAGATGGGGGGGGGAGGGGGGGGGTCGTCGGAGACAGGGGGTAGAAAAAAGGCCTCGAGAAAAGTGATGGAATCTGAGCGATTCCCGGGCTCGAGTATGGAAGGTCAGAGGGGGAGTCCAAGGGGGGAGAAAAAGGACTGGAAAAAACTGGAAGGACACTTGAAACTGCAGAAGAGACGGAAAAGGGCTTTACGCGCACGGAAAGAACCTTAAAGTGAGGGGGGTCAAGGGAGGAGGGATCATCAGCAATTTCATTGGGAACACGGCAGAGTTAAAAATCAGTGAACCACTAGCTAAAAAACCTCAGGGAACATCAATAGAGAGGGGTGCGAGAGAGAAAGTTAGGTCCGGACATGCTAGACAATGGGAACCTCGCTTTGAGAGGAAGCGCTAACAAGCCTCACACGGCGCAGGCTATCTTACCTAATATGGAAGAAGAAGTTGTGGTAGATGGGGGGTCGAGGGGAAACTACATCAAGGTCAAGAAAAGACAGAAACTTTATTTGGGGGGAGCCAACATTTTTGTATAGGCTTCTGATGATTCTAGGGGGGGTTAAGTTAAAAGAATCAAAAGAAAGGGTTATATTAATTAGGAAATAGAAAAGGAAGATTTTTTTGTCAAGGGGATTCCAAGGGAAACTCTGCAGAAAGCCCATCCTCTTGAAAACGTATGAACTAGGAAAGGTGGAAATTGAAAAAAGGTGCTTCAAGGTCAACGAGAAATAACTTAAAGGGTGCAATCTTTTCTTCATCGTAGAATGCTCGGAAAAAAAAAGAGAAGGAGACCCTGGATAAGGTTATGACACGTCAAAGAGGCCATTATTGGGACTGAAATTTCAGGAACTTCCCACACAGGTTCGGAAAAAAAATAGTTAGTATGGAAAAGCCGGGGGCTTTTGAAGGGCTGCCCCTTTCCCACTTCATAAAACCAACTAAAAACGGGGGGCCGTATTAGAGGAGGAAAAGCATAAAAAAAAAGTACTAAGAAAAAATCCAGAGCGTCTCATTGATATCGAAAAAAAGAAATGGCCTGAAAATACTAAAACGAAAAAAAAAAAAGTGTTTTCAAGAAAGGGAATTCTAAAGGGCCAATCTCGGGCGACCACCAGCACATCCAAAGAAATAGCAAAGGGGGGAACCGCATCAAAATAGGAGTTAAGAAAAATCCAGAACAGATCCGACTCCGAAAAACCGCAACAGTGGAAGACGGAGGTTTCGACAACGCAAAGGAAAAAAAATCCTTGACAAAGAAAAATCCGGAGCGCCAGAAGGGAGGAAAGAAGGGGATCTTTCAAAAAAAAGAAAAAGTCATATCTCAGGAGAAAGGATGATAAAGAAAACACCAAGGACCGTCTGGAAAAACAAAAACCCAAAACATGAAGGCCTCCAAGGCGGTAGAGAACTGTTGAGACAGAAACGGAAACACCGAAGATTACCATCCCAGGAAGGCAAGGGGAATATCGTGGGCATCGCGACCCCGTGGGAAACTTAGAGAGAAATCACAGGAAACAAAAAGCAAAAACGTGTAAGCTCATGCAATAACCGTTGGCAGGGAAAATAAAGGGATGAAAAGGGGCCCGGAGGAACGCCACAAAAGAAAAAACACGTCACCTAACCAAAAATAAAAGATAAAATACTCCAAGGGGGATTCCCACTGAAAGAACATCTCTATTCTCGACGGAAACGGTCTGACGGGAATTCTGGTCAAATATTCCAAAATTGGCTATGGAAACACAATTCATCACATGCGAGAGAAATCTGGCAACTCGGTAGGGGAGAGACTTGTCGGAACTCCCCTCCGGAAATCTCGGGGCGTCGGACAAAAGGGATAAAGGCTCGTACAAATAGGGAAGATCCTCATGGGAAATGCGCCGGAAAAAAACCTCTCAGGCTTGGAACGGAAAGAGGAAAGAAGATTGAACTCGGTTGTAGAGAAGAAAAAATTCTCCGCTTCACAAAATAGAGGGGAGAAGGCTTAACCTGAGCAAAGGGGGTTCGGAAAAAAAAAAAAAAATAAACGAGGAAAATGCGGAGAAAAAAAAGACTCCTCTAGCGGGAAAAGTCGGGCGCGTCAAAGTACTTTAAAAGAGAGGGAGTAACGCAGGGAAAGATCATCTCGAAAAAAAAGATCACGGACAGAAGGCGCGGCCAAAAAGAAGACGAAAGTGAAAGAGCGTATGTTGTGGCAGAAAGTTAAATGTTTTACGAGGAAGAGCTACGGCGGTAGAGGGGGGAGGCTGAGAAGAAGACAAAAAAAGCCCACAAGGTCTTCAAAGAGGGGATAAGGGAAAAGGAATCACCCAATCCTGTCTCATTAAACCCGAGGCCCGGGGGTTAGATTTAGGCCTGCAAAGAAAGCTCCTGCAGGACGTCTTAAGCAAAACCCGGTCGCGCCAATTCCGGGTGAGACGGAAAACGAAGGGGGTGCCCCTAAAAGGGTTACCCGTATACGTACCGGGGGACGGCAGGTGGTCGGGAAAATGTGACAATGGCCTGGAAGGAGGGTAGGCTGGGGCCTCGCGGGGGGAGTGGGACGTGTCAAAAAAAACGCGTGAGGGAATTAAATCTCTGGGATACCGGGAAGGGTTTCGCCACGTCGGAAGGCTTAGGAAAAGTGAAAGTTGAAAATTTGGGAACTCAAAAGCGGGTGATCTGGGGGAAGGAAAGGGAGAGAGAGGAACGGTGGAGGGGGTTGAGAAGCGTGGTTCGAAAAAACAGGGATGCTGGGAAGAAGCCGTCAAAAGAAGAGAACTTCCGTACAAAAGGGGGTAAGCGCGGGGAATTCCATCCTTTTGAGGGAAAAACTACAAACTTTGTCTTCACAAATCTTGCGCCTTGAAGAGTCCGTACCTAAAGGCCCAAGCAATCACCGGGCATTAAAAAAAAGGAAGGGGGCTTGGAAAAGGGTCGAAGTCAGGGAAAAAAGCTGTATCTCGCTGTCTCAGGGGAAGGGAAGCGTATGGAGCGGGCTCTGGAAAAGGATGTAATGAGAAACAAACACCCCCGTCCTAGGTCTGTCCTGGGCAAACGGCAAAAAAGTTCTCTTGGATGGTTCCTTGGTAAAAAGTTCCGTGTAGGGGAGGCGGCTCGCGAGAGTAAGGGTTGAAGAGGGAAATTTGCTTCCGAACCGAGATTCAGAATTCGGAAGAGCAATGGAAGAGGGGGCGCAAAGAAAAAGAGAACGGATAGCCCTGAGCAGGAGGTCGGGAAGGTCGAATTCTCAGAGGGGAACAAATCAAAGGGGGTGGTGGAGAGGACCCAGGGAAAAAACAGGAGTGAACAAAGCAAATAACCTAAGGGGAAAAGAAAAAAAAGCAGCACCAACTGGGTGGGAATGTGAGGAATTTGGAATCATTTAAAATGTATGCTGAGGAAAGGAACGGAATCTGGGGAAAGCTGGAGAAAAATCAGAAGAGCGTACAGGGTCTTAAAAGTTAAGAGAGAGGGGGGTCTTCTTGAGGAAGGGAAGCAGTAAACCTGGGGGACAAAAAACATTGGAAGTAGCAGAAGGCATGAAGGCATTGGAAGAGGTTGAAATAAGATCACAAACGGGAGAAATCTGAATGGGTTCTTGGAAATTCTCATCAAGAAGGAAATATAGATGGATGAGACCCGAAACGTAATCAAAGAAGTTTGGGGAAATAACCTAAGCTGCAACGCAAAGGAACAGGAAATTTCTAAAAACCAAGGGAAAGTCCGAGGGAATTAGAGCGCGATGGAAGGAAAAAGCCGCGCCAAGCTGTCAAGAGGAAAGGAAAAAATTACCCAGCGAAGAGGTATCAGAAATCGGAAAAAGAAATATGAAAAAACGCCTGGGAAAAAGAGAGAATTATGGTTAGAGAAAAGAATTGCGGCTTCCAAAGGGACCCAGGGGTATTGGCGAGTCAAAAAGGGAGGGGGGTTTCAAAAAAGGTAGGAAAAAAAATCAGGGAAAGGAGGTTCCCAAAAAACCCACGCGTAAAAAGGAAAAGAACCCCAAACTAAAGTGTGAGGAACATTAGAAAGGAGGGAACCGAAAGCTCGGGAAATCGCTTTGGAAAAAAAATGCAGTAACGGCTTAACACTCATCATAATGAAAAGATCGAGGTTGAGAGAAAAAGGGCTGAAGGAAGGGTCGGCTTGCTTCAAAGAAAAAAATCGCGCAGGGGGCAACCGAAAGCCCACCAGCCACTAAAGGGGCCGAGGCGAAAAAGAAAATGATAGAAAAAAAAAGAAGGATTCACGCAAGAGCAATGAAGTAAAAAAAGGAACCAATCAGGATGCCAAATAAAACCCTAATCCCCTGCACAGAGCGACCCTCGCCTCCAAATCGAGAGAGAAGGGAAGGACTTCAGACTCTAGGAAACTTTGAAAGTCACCAAAAGGAAACAGGGGGAGTCGAAGGAGCTTCAGAGGGTCCCTGCAGCGTGCAGCACGCGATACGAAACTCTGGGGGAGGGAAAGAAATCAAAAAAAGGATGAACTACAAGAAGGCCAAGCTCCCTCTGAAGGGGGGAAGATTACGGACCTCAACCGAAAAAACCTGGGGGGGGGGGGGAGGACCAAAAGGGAAGAAAAAAAAAAATCCGGAAAAACGAGCAACATCCAGGAAAAAAAAGCTTCCCGCATCGAGTTCGCCGGCAAGGAAACATCCCTCCCCGACCTCCAAAAAGGGGAACCCGAGAAAAGCTGAGAATGCCCGAAGGGGAGTCCAAAAAAAATGACAAATATACCCACCCGCGAAGGAGGAAAAAACCGGGAAAAAGAAAAAAAACAGGAAGAGTGGGGGATTGAGATCAAAAAATAGCAAAGGATCTCAGAGCAATCGAAGTTCAGGGGGAGGTTAAAAACTAGGCGGAAGAGCAAAGTTAGTCCGGACCGAAAGAGGACAGCTTCATAGGGAAACCTATCCTTCAGGGGGTTGTCAAGAAAAGTGAAGATGTGGACTTCGTTGGGGAGAACTCGAGGAGAAGAGAAAGCGCACAGCCAGAAGGGAAAAAAAGCTTTCTATAAAGCGCTATCTGTATTAAAAGGAAAAACAGCGTAAAAAAATCGAAAAAGGTAGGAAGGAAAAAAAAAGGGGCTCGAGGACAGGAAGAGGGAAAACGTTCTTGATGGGGAGAGGGAAGTATGGGGGCAAGAGATGAAAGGCAAACCGGGGGGGATAAAGGGACAAGAGCGGAGCGGAGCTCTGCCAAACCACTACGACGAAGAAACAAAGGAAAATGTGTGGGGTCTGAGGGCGGTTAAACAAGCTAAGATAAAAGAGGCTCTGAAGTGAGGAGGGACTCGTAGGAGACTTAGAAAAAACAATAGGGACAGGAGTTGATAAACTTAGGGGAGTCAATTCAGGGGAATATTGGGAGAAAAGAAGCTTTTGAAAATTGGGATTTTTTGGTGGGGTGTGGAACGGGAATTCTAAGGTACTCCGGCACTCTCAAAAAAAAATTATATGTCTAATGGGGGGAGCGATTAGATCCCTCAGGCGCGCCGGAGGTGTAGAAGGGGGAAAATTTGAAAAGAGAAAAAGGGGGTGTGCGAGGAAAAGTAGCCAAATGCAAGGGGACTCTCTTGGAGGGGGGCCTATTCAATTTTTGGCCGAAATGGGGGACAAAGTGGGGGTTGAGAGGTTTGACTTCGCCGGGCCCGGGAGCGGGGATAGCTGCGTGGGGGGTTGCGAAAAGACGAGAGTAAATAATAAGGACCGTATTCCCGAATCAGGAAGGGACTTTGAAAAAAGAAGGTTACTCAATGAAAAAGTCAAAAAAACACGAAAAGTGGAGCATGCCGGGAAAAACGGTAAGAACTCGACAATAAAAGTGGGTCCGGATGTTGAAGGAGAAACATGTCAAGTAATCAGACCCGGTACGGGAAGGGAGGAGAAGAAAGCGATGGGGAGGGGGAGAAGGTCTTCGGGGGGAAAAGTTGGGAAAAAAAAACCAAGCTGATTTGTCTTGGGAAGGGGAAAAACGGCCCTGTGGGGTGGAAACTTCGAGGACGTAGCTCTGCGAAAAAAAACAAGTTCAAAACCAGTGGGGGGGGTCTGCCGGGGAAAAAACTCGATGATTGAATATTTTCACATTCTCGGGAAAGCAAAAGGAAGAAGGTCTGAAAAAAGATGGGTTCGAGGGGACGCAAGTGCAGAGAGGAAGGAAGGCTAAGGACGGAAATTTAGCGAGAAAGTTACATGAGGGGGTAAGAGGTCGGGGCCTCAGGATAGAATCACGGTTGGGGGAAAGACATAGTTATACGAGAGAAGCCAGACGAATGCGCGGAGAACAATCAGTTGCTGGCAGAAAACAAAAAAGGATGTGGGGATGGCATCTAATCGGGCCGGGGGGGAAGCTCTGGGAGTTTAGATATGCAGAAACAGCGACGAGAGGGGCTCTGAAAGAAAGGAAGGAGATTGTCAGTTGCGGAAGAAAAGCCATAACAGGTGGAGGAGTCATCGGAGACGTTGCAGGTGCTTTAGGAGGGGTGGACTCAGGGATAAAAAAAAGGGAAGGGGAATTGCAA
>Ga0179593_1659127_pt1 | contig 31665 bp, 45 predicted proteins | sample CZODoug2_1_08_16_FD_185931 | JGI IMG/M metagenome (GOLD analysis project Ga0179593, IMG submission 185931) | Vadose zone soil fungal communities from Angelo Coast Range Reserve, California, USA - CZODoug2_1_08_16fungal (PacBio error correction) | ecosystem: Environmental > Terrestrial > Soil >...
CGGCCTCATCAAGAGCAGCTTGGGGAGAGAAAATCCACAGAAAGCGGGGGAGGTACATGAAAAGTATGGGGGACATGACGCTCATGAGAGATAAAATAGATGTATTACGGTGTCCTAGGGTGCGGAGAAAAATAGGCTGTTAGAGGAAGGGGAAAGAGCATTACCGGAATCGTTGCCTGGAGAGCTCGCGAGGAGAAAACTTGGGGCGGCGAAAGGAATCAAAAGTGGTACAAACTCGGGTCGATAAAATCACCTAACAGGTCCCGTAAAAAAACAAAGCGAACCCTAGATCCAGGACCATGGGGCGTCGGTAAAGGCAGAGTGGGTGGTGGCGTAGCACGTGTAGAGGACCGAGGTGTTTCTAGCCACGTTGAGGCTGCTCAAATCGAGAATCAACCACAAAAGGAGGCTGGGGGAAGGGGAAAAGGCAGAGATGCGGAGCAAATAATCAAAGGCGGGGGTACTAACCAGGGAATCATGGACATTGATATGATAAATACGGAGGAATAGAAGAGCGAAATGCTCCGGACAAAGGATATTGTGCTGTCAGGAGGGCAGGCACATGATAAGGTTCCCTCGTCTTCTCCGTTTAATCTGGGGAAGGGAACAGCCTCAACAAGGAGAGAGGAGAGGAAAGGCCGTGCACGCTGATGGCGAATTAGACCTGAAGTCTATACAAGCAATTATGGAGAAAATCTCAACCAGGACCTCCATAACTTGGAAGAAGAAATAGCGAAGGGTTCCCGAACCATCCTCCCCGACGGGCGGACTATTAAGAATGTATCGGGGCTGCGGCTTAAGAAAAGAGCCGAGTCTTTCGGGAAAATATTTGCGGACTTCTGGGAAATACTGTGGCCAAAGATAGGGGTGAGACTTTCTTTAGAATGAGCGATTCTCAGGATAATGAACAACATCAGACGGAACTCGTGTGGGGGGTGCATAAAGGGCGCGCTAAAAGAGCAATAGGAGGTTTAAGTTGAAAAAAAGGAACGTTAGAGGGGGTGGAAAAGGATAACGCAGTCCTAACGCAACCGCCAGACCGGAAAGAAAAATAACAGGAGCACGGCCATGCCATAGCAACTAAAAGATGATGTGAAAAAGGAGGACAAGAGAGGGGTTCGGGGAACAGGTGCACCGATGCGGGGTCTTTGAGCCCGAAGCGAGGTAATCCAAACTAACACGAGGAGGAATGACCGGGAAATCTCATGCAGGAACCAACCAAAGATATTCCACGTCCAGAACAGCACAAAGTGGGAACCATTTCAGGGGCGGAAAAGGAGTTGTAGATTTCAGCCACTTAAGGATATACCTGCTCCTATTTGTCGGAGAGAGACTGCGATGTCCTCGCCTGAAAGGGCTAAATAGAGGGGAAACCTTAGCTTAGAGGGGGCGCGCCGTGTCACCCCACGATCGGGGTTTTTGAGAATGGAAAAGAGCAGAAATAGAGTCTCGAACGTCGTCTCAATAGGCAAGATCTCGGAGGGAGCTACCCAAAAGCCGATAGTTGTCGCGGGAATATAGTCCCGGAAAGAGAGACGGTATACGCCCCGTTGAGGGGTCCGGGTATTCCAAAGGTTAGGTAGGAGGGGGAGCCAGCGAGGACGCCCACCGACTAAGCGCACCATTAAAAGAGCGCTCCTAGAGAGAAGGAAGATAATATGCAGGTTGTAGGTTCATCCAGGAGGGAAGAAAAGGCGATCTCCGGGATCCTCGGGTGTCAAATCCGCGAACGTGCGAAGGGTGGGAAAGCGGGTGGTAGGTAAACTTCCGGAAGAACTGAATAAACTGGGGGGGGGGACTACAGTAGACCAGCCCTGAGAGACAATTTCCGTTCTCAACAAAGCGACTGGGGTGCAAGATCCAGCGAGGTCCAAAAAAGGGGAAGCGAAACAGGGGGAGCACAACCAAAAAACCTCGGGCAAGTGAGAGCAAATATTCGTCTGCTGCGAGCTGATACCGGTGTAGCCGACTCCTGCGTGTAAACACTAAAAAAGCAGGGGGGGCGGGGGGTGGCTGGATGGCGCGTGAATGACGAGATATCCGAGTTTGCACCGATCGTGGGCATATCCGATACGTAAGCGGGTAACACACACGCTCGCACAACTCTGACAGGGTCGCCGGGATCTGAGGAGTGTCGGATACCGCTGGGGTGTCTTTCAAAAGGGGATGCTATGAATGCAGCGAAAAAGTCATCACCTAGGGAAGGCCGTGGGGGGAAGACGAACTGCAGCCCACTGGACGAAAAGGGAAAGAAAAGACTTTGTAAGAACCAGAGTCGTCACAGAAACGAGATGTGTTGAAGGCCCAAACTAGCTGAACCTCAATTCTGACCGCCCGATCCATCGGGTGCGGAGGAAGGAGGGAGTCGCATGGAAAAGGATAAATCTTAGAATGACGCCTCGTACAAAATCGAGGTTGGTGGTCGAGACATAACGCTCAAGAGCTTCGCGGGAAAAAGGGCCTGAACAAGATGTGAAAGCTCGGAACTACGACGATCTCATGAAAGCACTCCTTTAAGTTGTCGGGGTCCGAGTCTCAAATCTGCATAGTAGGCCGCTATTCAGTGCATGGTGGACTAGCATATAATGCGCGGAAAAAGGGCGCCCAGCACACGTCTGCTGAGAAAAAGGGGGGCTGGTACCTAAAGGAAGAACCGTAGGTGGCCGCCGACATCCAGTAATAGGGGGTAATGGAAAAGGAAATGCGGGTTTCTCTGCTTGGGGGGCGGCGGTCTTGTGGGAGGGTGAAACTACGAGGAAGAGGGCCAGGGGCCGCATGAACCACAAAAGATTGCAGGAGACGAGGGAAAATGGGGGAAAACTACAGAACTCGCGGCAGGACGTTGGGTCCCGGGTACGCGTGGGGATAGAATTCAGGGGAGCCGGACAAACGCCAGGGGGCGAGGGGGGAGACGGAGAAAGCGACTTGACGGGGGAGGAGGGGCGCCTAGGAGCTGGCTCATACTCACCGCTGACAGGGAAAGGGCGTAAACGTCGGGAAAGAGAATGAGGCCGGCGGCGCACGATCCTGGGATCGGAAAGGGGGAGACGGTCTAGGTCGTTCGCGGACGAGGGCGGGCAACAAATCATCTCGTCTATCGCGGATGACCAAAACTACTCAGCCGGATACGTAAGAGAGACTGCCGAGCAATCACGGAGGGGGGACAAAAGGACGATGGGCAGTAATTCAAACGGGGGGCGAGAAAAGCAAGCCGGGAGAAGGTTAGACAGGGGAGTCAACGGAGACCAAAGAGAACCCAATGACGTCCGGCGAGGCGATAACCTTAGAATTCAAAAAGAGAAAAGAGAACCGACGAGGGACAAGGACGTGGAGTTGACGCCAAGTGTGCCAGAACGACGCGCCAGCTCGACCTGGAAAAAAAAAAAAGAGGAAAGTGTCTAACCGATGAGAAACAAAAAAATGGGGGGGTCTTAGAAGAAATAAGGCACCAGGGAAGAGCGCCTTGTGACAGACAAGGAGAAGACGGAAAAAGAGAGAAATAGATGTTGGTCAAAAGGGAGCCAGTGCACCCGACATGGCTCGCGTTGCCTTCTTCAGAGGAGGCGTAGCAAAAGGGATACTACTGAGGTATGCCAGGAAACGCCAAAAGTCCAACACAAAGAGCGCAAATGATAAGAATCACACAAGAAATCGTGAGGGCCTGAGACCGTCCTACACGCGGCAAGATGCGGGCGCCAGACACCGAACCAGGAAAGAGCAAGATTGTCGACCCAAGGGGTGAAGAAATTGGCCCGCCAGAACAATAGCCCAAAGAGCGGTGGGACCGGGGACGGCGCCGACAAGGGAGACCATGGGGGTAAATCAAAAGGAGAGGGAAGTTGTGTGGGTCTAAATCATAAGCCAAGTAAAAAACGGTAAGAAAGGGGGTCGGGAGGAGACGTCCTGGGGACAATCGAGCAGGCTGGAATATCGTACCGCGCAAAGGTAGAAGGGGGGGTACAAAGCCAACGTTGGGTGATCTTCGAAATCGCCAAGCAAAAGAGTGCGACCCAAGAGAGAGGATCGTAGCCAAATCTAAAAAACGCGATACGACGAACGGGGACTCCAAGAAATGTTGGGAGAAAGGAAAGAATATAAATGATATACTTGGGATATTGAAGGGTCCGCTGACTAAAAGGCCGGAACGCTCAAGGGGACAAGTTGGTGCGAGGAGCGGTGCGTTGCAAGGGGGGCAGCAGTGGGGACCTGACAAGGAGGGAAGATGGGGGAGGTCGTGCCTCTCTTGCGCGAGAGTGGAAGAGGGGGGGGGCGTTGTTGGGGGGCGGGGTGTCGACACAGGGGCCCGAGGGGGAGTGGTGGTCGTAAACGCGCCAGGCAAAAAGAAAAACAGGGCCGCCGCGGTCTCGCGGAGAAAAACCGATGCTAGAAGGTAGGCGAAGGCCCGAAAAGTCAAGGCGCGATACCGCGCACCGGGACGCCGGGAGGAGTAAGAAGAGCTGGAAAGGATATAAAGGGTCAAAAAAGACTCTAAAAAATCGGCCACAGGGGGGAGGGTGGGTGTTGAGCCGATCCGAATCGTGGAGTCAGATGAGAGGTCGGATCAACCCAACGGGAGAAGAGATAGGGGAACTGAAAGGAGAGCTTTAGAGACTCGACCCGAAAAACTATCACCCGGGGGGGGGGGGGGGTTCGCCTTTCGTGGAGAGAATGATCCTGCTTAAAGGCGGCTAGTACTACCCACGAAGATCGGTCAAATCGCGCACAGTGGAAGGGGATCCTCCTACCTAGCTCTTATATCACGGAGGCGAGCGCACAGGGGTCGGTGCGGAAAATCTTCAAAAAAACGGGGGGGGGGTGGCGAGAGGGACACGGAAAGAGGAGTTTCGTCCCTACCGACCGACACGCGCTCTCACATGGATGAGGAGGGGTCGTTCAAAGGTACTCTGGGGGTAAATGCAAAGCTGACGTTTCGCTCGAAGTGGGGATGAAAAAGAACGGGCCTATAAATCACATGCTTCTGGCGGCACTAGGACCTGAAGGGGAGAAGAAGGGAAGATCGAAGAGGGATGGGCTCGGCGGTAGGCAGAAATGGGGGAAAATGGGCTTTCGCGGTGCAAGCCCGAGAAAAAAGACGAACTGGTCGACCATACGAGAAAATGGAGCAGGCGCTCGCCGCATTACACCGAACACATCGGGAAATACGGGAAGAAAGCCCTTGGGTTCCACCGGAGAAAAAAGAGAAGGGGTAACTGCCGGCTTGGCAGAGCACCCGTGTCAGAGAGGCGCAGGGAAGGGGTTAAGGGAAGGGGCGGCATCAGCTTCACCGAGAGGCTGGGAAAGAAGAATGCTTCTGCGGCGCATAAATGCGGACATGCGGATGGGGCGAATTGCAAGGAGTGAACCAGAGGCACCCAGAAGGGCATTCAAGTCAGCAAAAAACAAAGCGGCGCAAGAAAACAGGGTCAGGTGACACCCAGAGGCTCTGCGACGTGCCTAGGGCCTTCAAGTACCAGCATGTAAGAAGCTGTGTCACGGGGAAAGATCCTCGAAGAGAAGGGCGAAATCTGGGTGTGAAAAAAGGAGAGGGAGCTTAAAAGCAGACGTGACGGGAAAATCGTCGGGGTAGGAGGATGACGGGGGGATCGAAAGAAGGAGTAAAGGTTAAACCGGAAGGCCGAAAAAGCAGGAGGGGGAAAGGGCCATGCTTGCCTCGTCGCCATGCGGCGCCCGAGAAGGCCAGGGAGGAGAGGGGACCACTATAAAACGAAACTCAGTGTGGCGAGGACGGGGTAGAACCTCGATCTACTCGGTGATCGGACGAAGAAGGGAGAAAGAACTAAACGGATGACCGTCAGCCGGTAGTACGGTATCTGACGAACAAAAAAGCCGCCTCGTACTCGGAAAGGGGCAAACAGGGCAGGGGTCAGTGCAAGCATTACCAAACAAGCCCGACAGATTGACGGCCACAGAAAGGGGAGCATCTGATATCGTCCGAGGCCGTCCTTGAAAAAAGGGGGAAGTCTCGGGGGGAAAAAGATGTAGGGGCGACTCTCGAGAAAATAAGGGAGAGATGGGCACGGCAGAAAAAAATCAAAGCCATACTCATACAATCGCTAAGAAGGACAAGGCGGAATACGAAAAAGACTTATCAGTCGAATATCGATTGGAGAACAGACGGACATCCACGGGGCTTAAACGCTAAGGCTAAGAAAATGGAAATAATCACGGGGAATTACACTCTACTTGGTTAGTTTCTGGAGGAGCTGACGGAAAGCCGGAAGCGTCACCGATTATGGACATGGCGCGTACTAAAGCTCTACTGAGAAGCCACAAAAAAGGGGAGAAGTGGAGATAGTTATCGTGCAGGGGCCAGTGAGGGGTCACATCAAACCAGCTGCTCCAGGACTTGCGGCGAAACGGGGCAAGGGAAGAGAGATTGGAAAAAGCATAGGTTGGGCTTTGGGGAAACGAAGATCTTGATGTGTGCTGGGGAAGAATACTATCCGGGTCCTACAAAATAAAAAGGGGTCCAAAACCATAGGCGAAGGGGAGGGGAGAGGCTTAAACGAGCAGCACAACTACAACACGAAAACACAACGTATGCGGAAAAAAGAGGGACAGGGCTATAATCTGTTTTTATCTGTGGGTGAGGGGGGAAATTCGGGTATTTTCAAATGAATCACCTCACTTCAAAATTTTGGGAAAAAGGGGGGGGACTTCGAACCTCACGGGCTATAAAAGATTTGAAACACTAGTATTAGCTCTTCCGTGGGGGCGATGTAATCAGGGTGTTGCTACACCAGGGAAAAAAATGGAGGCGGAACTTCTGGGGTGACGAAGTGCGGAGGGGAATAAGGCAGCACTTCTTAATGGCAAAAACATGAGGAATCTTCCCTGAGAAAGGGTAAATTGAAAACTTCGCACGACTCTGACATCTGCCAATCGTGGAATTAGTCCTTAATGGGAAGACGAGGTAAATACAACCTGCATAGTATTATGCGCTTGGATCTAGAGTAGGGACCCCAAACTCTCTGTGGAAGAGTAAATCCGAGGGGAGGGGAAAGAAAAAGAAATGGGATACGAGAAGGAAAAAAACAAAAAACAATAAGCACATGGGTCGTCGTTGAGGAAAACAAGATACGATTGAATCGAACTCCGCCATACCTTTAAGAAAGTTCCAAGAATTAAGAGGGGGAGGCCGAGGGAGGGGGGATCCACTTCGAGAAAAAAGGTGCGCGAAAAAGGCGACGGGCCATGATGAGAGCCCTCGTTCTTAGACAACGCGGCAGTAAAATTCCGATGTGGGCACTGTTCTGAAGAACAGGGAAGGGATATATGCTAAACAAAAAAGGTACAACGGGGAAAACCTGATTTTTGCTTGTTGGCTGTAATCTCGGTTGTTGGAGAAAATCAAGGGCACCTCTGCCGCAAGGGGGTGGGGACAGGATTAGAAACTGCGGAGGGATTGGGAATCAAAGACGGCGACCGTTAGAAGAACAAAAAAAGTCGAGTGCAGCATCTCTTGGAGTTCTGTCCGTGGAAGGCTGAAAGGGGGTGGGGGGAAGAATGGAAGGTTTGGGAGGTGCGGGGTTCACCCCAAAAAAAAGAAATGGGGGGAAGGGAGATTGGAAACACCTACGGGCGAAGCTAGGTCGGAGAATTAATTGCGCTGTAAAGAAATGTCTAGGGGCAAACAACAGCATAGAAACTGAAAGTGGGGGCAGCTCATTGATCCTTAAAGAAAGAAACTCAAAAGCGTGCGGGTATAGGTGCTACAAGGGAGACCCAGGCCGGCACCCAGAAGACAGATTGCATACGCATACACTTATGAAGGAAAAGGAAAAGATGGTGAAGGAGTATGTCTCGGGCCTCGGAGGGATCGGTCTGACTGTTAGGGGGGGGGGGGAAGGCAAAACCTTTCCCGCGCCCAGCGGGGAGGAGGGTCAGATATTTCAACGCCTCGTTGGGAGGCCCGCGTTTCAAGTGAAAAAAGGGAAATCAACATAGAGGGAGGAAACTAAGAAAATCACACTATCAGTACCATTGTCTAGAGAGCTGGGGGGGATCAATGAGACCTGATTACCGGAGGGGGGATACCACTTGGAAAAGAACAAGAATCACTCAAAAAAAGGGAGGAAAAGAGAGAGAGGTTGAGCAAGGGAACCAGTTAAAGCGGGAAAAAGTTTATGCGATCATATAGGGTCCGGGGATAGGAAGGGCGGCTGGGAAAAAGGGAGGGTTTCCTTGGGGATCTTTGACCACAAAAGGCTAGGAAATGTGCCGGAGGTCGTGGGAGAAGGAAAGGTCCACCGAAGCGAAAAAATCAACCAGAGACCTCCCATAAGGAAAAGGGGGAGTTCAAAAAAAAAGTGTCCCACAACCTGGACCGTCCAAAAAAAAACCCCAAAAAAAACCCAACCAAGCAGAGGAATGGGGGGGATGGCAAACAGGGCCGTGCATAATGGCTTCTTCCTGGTAGGAGAGCTTGGGAAGAGTGACTTTTCTGTATGATAGTCTGATGAACACACGCGGCACGGGCAATCGGGGGTTGTGTGTGCCAGAACGTTTCCGATGGCGCGGACAGGCATAAATTCAGGGAAGGGAAAACATGATAGGGGGGAATAATACCGCAGACAGGGGGGACCCAAGGGAAAGAAGAAAGACCTTACATAACAACTCTTTTAGACTCCCAATGGAAGGGTTTAAACTCAAGGGACCCGGTAAAGTCGTGATCAGGACAAGCCCGATGCGTCTAGACAAAGAGGCTCCCAGGACCCATCAAACCCTAAATGACCGAAGAGCCTTGGGATTAACTCAACCAAAAAGAAGGGAAGGAAAAAAACAACACACAAAGGAGTGCCGCACAATGTCTGGGGAAAGTAGTTTAGGCGAAGATGATCCCGAGAAGGGGTCCAAACTGAATATCCGCAATACTGAAGTGATCTCCGTAACTAGACTTGAGAAAGGAAAGAAGGGGAGGAATGGCCCCCTAGAGGGGCTAGGCACCACGGAAAGACCGAAGGGTCCCAACTACGAAAAAAAGAGCATAAGGGAACGTCTCTGTCTTCAATTATGGGGGGGAGATAGGAGGGGAGGGTGCCAAGCGTATAGGGGGGCCAAAAAAACCTGACTACCCTGAATATCTTCCCGGGAGTCGGGGAGTCTCAAACAGTAGGCGGTACTCGGTTCCACGCAAAGGAAGCGAAGAAAGCCGGAAAATCACCATTACTAAGCGTCATCAAAGCTCAAAGAGAATAATCAAGGGGCGAGGAAGGGAGGCAGGCCTCTACTACGCGAACAAACTGGGAGGGGAAGGGGAGAGAAAAGCTAGAAGTTGAGACGGGGGGGCTCAGGGAAGACCGGTGAGGGGTTTCCCCTTCCATACAAAGATGAAAGCACAAATAGAACTGAATGATTCCCACCGATGAAGTGAGCCAGTGGACTGGACGAACAAGGTGGGAGCCTGATAGGAAAAAAAGGGAAACCACCCTCAAAAATCTAGGAAATAAGGTAGGGAAAGATTTACTCAGGGGAAGGGACTTACAGGTATAATACAAGAAAAGGTGCCAACAAAAAACTTGTTGTGAGTTTTAGACGATCTGCCGATGATATCCTATCGAAAAACAAGCGATCCCAAAGAGAGACAGGTGGTATGAATCTTCCGGGAAGGGCGGAGGCGAGGAGCTGGTTACTGCTGCTTTTGAATGCGTTGGAAATGGTGGATGGCTCAGAGAGAAAGGTTGGCGAAACCGAATCACGAAGTTGAGGAGGACTTATGAGTCCAGCAATAACAAAGAAGGGGTTCGCAAGGAAAAAAAATATCTTCTACTCGCCTCAGAAGGAGACACTTCTACCTAAACTGGCCAAGAAGCGAAATTAATTCCTACCTCGCTGGGTGACATGCCATCAAATCGGAAATTAAGGGCGAATCAAGGATCTTCAACATCAGGGGGGGTTTGAATCATACATACAGAGCCCCTCGAAGAAATACAAAATCAGTGAAGATACGGAGAGGAAAGAGGAAAGAGCTCAGGAAACAAAAAACAAAAAAAAAAAGAAAAAAAAAACTCCCCCAGTCTTTGAAGGAAGATGAACTATTCAACCTGTCAATTGTGGCAAGACTGCGCGTGGCACTTGGCAGCAAAGGGGGCGTTATTCGATCCCAATCGTCGGCTGGCTAACCGTACAGGCCGGGGAGAAGGGGGGATGAAGACGTCAATATAGGGTTATCTGCTTTTGTTCAGCGAATCTATAGGGAACCGCAGGGAAACCGTATCGCGCCGGCTTCCTCGGGAGGTTGGGCCCAGAAGGGGTGTTCCTAACCTGTGTAAAAGAGCGGCTATCGAGAGGAAGGGATCTCAAAAGGGTGGGAAACGGGATGGCCGGCAATGAAAAAGGGAGGGGGAAACTGCTGCTGCTCCTGCCGAAAGGCGTCTTGAACGAACTTCGTCAACGAGATAGGAGCGGGGAGCCGCGATCCTGTGGAGAGTCTTCACAGGAGAGAGGTTCGAGGGCGCGGACGGTCCTCCGAGGCCAGACTGTCTCGGGTTCTCCCGAAGACCAAAGACTGGAAAATCCGCTAGTGACTCAAAGAGGATATCCAGGGCAAGAAGGAAAGAGCGAACATCAGGCTATAGGGATGGAAATTTTCCAAAGCACCGGGTTTGAGTGGGGCCTATCCAACGTCTAAACGAACGGCGATTGGAGCACACCGAATTCAAACATTAAAAAAGAGAAGCCTCCCTACGAAGGCAAAGGAGACAGAGAACGCGTTGGTCCCAGAACAGTCAGCACTCGCCAGAAGATCGGCCAGGAAAGAGCTTGAGTGGGGACAAGCTCTACGAAGAGGGAGGATAGCCTAACAGCAGTCATACAGGAGACTGTACATGGGGAAAAAAAGGAGAGAAGAGTTGACGGCTGCTCTAATTCTAGTCGGAAGGAGGAAGATGGCGTCGGGAAGGTCTCTGCACTCGTAACCGCCTTAGAAAAAGAAGGGGTGGCAGCAAACAGAAAGCAGTCGAGACACACGCCAGCACCTTTAAAAAGGTAAAAGTGCCCGCAAAAAATGAATCCATATCAAAAATTTTAACCCGCGACATAGTTGTCCCACGATTAGTGAAATGAAAAACGGAAGTACTGCAGTAAGCCTAGGTGGCCAGGCTTTCGTGGGAAGCGGAGGCCGAAGATAGACATATTAGGGGAAGGAGAGGGGGGGGTGCGCGTGCTGAAACGACCAAGGGAGATGTTTCCCCATTTCTTGGAGCCTCACCGATCACAGGAGTGAATCGGCCCTTACAAAAAAGGAAGGCAACAGAACTCCTGCAGGGGAATAGAAGGACGAGGGTAGCGACAAGTCCGGGCGAATCCTTGGTCCAACACTCAGAGAAGTCCAACCAAGAGCATTTGTAGAAGGACTCTGGTCGAGAGGGTCTTCGGACCCGAAAAAGGTTTAGAACTCTCCAACCAAAAGAAAAGTGGCCGTGACAGGCTCCTCGCCAGAAATAAAACGGAAGAGAGCGTAGGTCTTGAGTAGAAGCCGGAAAGTCTCGAGGGAATCGAAAACCTTAAGGGAACGGCGAGGTCGGACTCTTGCGGCAAAGGAAAAGCGAAAGACTCTGCGGGTCGTATGGGGGGTCGGGGGGGGGGGAAGAAGAGCTTCAACTCCGCTTCCCTAACAAAAGAGGAGGAGATATGATAGGGAAGCGATGAAGAACTCTAACACCGGGCACCCATAGCGGAAAAGGATGGGGGAGGCTAACGGATCCTTATGCGAAAGAGAAGAAAGGAAAAAAAAAGCGCGTACCGGGGGTAGACGGTCCAAAAGGGACGGTCGGGGAAGAAGCCCTACCGGAACGGAGATACTCAGGACCTGGGCAGATTCTTAAACACCCGAGGGCGGTTGGGGGCTCCGAAAACGAAAACGAGCAGGGAGGGAGAGGACAGGGGTCCGACAACACGCTCCCTAAACATGGGTGAATTTCTTGTTCGGAGGGTAGAATGTCCGAGACGTAACGGAAGTGGATATCCGTGCCGAAAAAAGGAAAGAGGGAATTGCGGACCCGTATCGGAGCGGAGATCATCGCTCGACCAGGCTGGTTCTCTGTCGGAAGGAAAGAAAGGTTGAAAAAGGAATGGCGGAAGGAAGCCTGAGGGCCAAAAAAGAAACCATAAGGATCTTGAGCCGATCTGGGGCCGGGGCCGAGGACCACGAATCGCCATCGGGGGAAAAAACACCCCAAAGCTTTAAACCGCGCCCGTGTGAACCGTCGCCCGAAATGTACACTTTGAGCGATCTGGGGGACACACGGACGAAAGGCTCTTCGGGAGAAAAAAGGCCGGGCCTTCTTCAACTTCTCAGGAGGTCGAGCGAGGCGAGGAAAGAACTGTAAAGGAAGAGGGAATCCAAGATGATGGGACGCCCCGCCGCTAAAGGAGAAAAGAGAGCTGGTCGCGGGAAGGCGTCGAAAATGCAAGTCATAAGACCGAGTTCAACAGTGGAAAACCAGTACACGGGTGCAACCTTGGAGACAGCCAAAGCGAATCTGGAGGAGATCTCGATTGTTGTGGGTTGTTGGTGGTGTTGGTTGGGTGGGGGGTGGGAAGAGGGGAAGTCCAGGATAGGGAGGGGTTTATGGACAACGGGAAGGGCTGAAAATACGGACGGGGGCGGAATTCGGCGAGGGTTAAGTTGGAATCTGAAATGGTTGGGGAGAAACATAGAAATAGGTTTATAGCCCGTAATCCAATAACACCGCCTCTTGGGGAAAAAGTTCCGGGCTCGCCGAGTTCAAAAGGTGACGGCCCGGGTAGGAATGTTGGGTCCCCGATAAGCTCGGAAGCGGGACGGGGGGGATACGATATACTTCAATAAAGAGAGAAACGAACTCCTTCTAACTGAAAAAAGGGAGACGCAAAAAACAAGGAGCTACGTCTAGAAGAAGACTAAAGACGTTGAAATGTTGACACGCGTCATAGGGGAGCAGGCCAGCAGCATTAGGAAAAAAGGAAGGGAAGACAAGCAAGACCAAACTCCTGGCTCAAAGGGAGGACAAAGAGATATCGGAAAAAAAGCGGCCAGGAAAACCAGGGATATTCAGGCCGATTGAGTGGAGCCAGGGAAAACTCTATGAAGCACGGTCAAAAAAGGACCGGCCATTACATGCAAAGCACCAATACTCCGGGCAAACGAGGAAAAGATACTGCGGGAAGTACTATTACGGGAAAAAAGTGGTATATTCCGGGCCTAGGATCATCATAACACCAGAACTGGCCCAGGAACTGCTCATGGTATCAGGTTCAACCAAGAGAGTGGAGGGTCACGGAAAAAAAGGGGATTTGCTGTCATGCTTCGGAGAATAACACAATGGTCGGGGAAACCGCTCATGGACTCGCGAGCGTATAATCGAGCCACCAAACTACGAGAGGAGAGGGGGTCGCAGCTGAAGGGGTCGCCAGTTGGGGGAAAAAAAAATCGTAAGAACCGAAGGGAGGGGATGTCGGCGACGGTCGCGTGCAAGTCCGACAGAAGGTTTGGGCTTTGGGCGAAAAACGAGAAAAGGGTGCTGGACTAAGACAAAGGAAAGGGGAACTCTAAAAAGGTTGAGGAAAGCTCAAAATTGCGCGAAGTGAGCGCGAACAATAAACAAATTCAAAGCAGCGGAAACTTACAAGCCTCACGTAATCGGAAAAAGGTCAGAAAAAGGGGTGCTATGTGGGAGGGAACGGGGATGATCTCGCAGGATGGCAGACGACCCCCCCCCCCACACCAAAAAAGAAGACACCGGTTTTAGAAGGGGCTTGAACTCACTTGTACCGTCGACGAGTATTTGGGGAGCCGAAGAGGCATGAGAAAAGGGGGTGCCGCTTTACAGTCAGGTGTTGCTCACCACCAATTGGACGCAACTGGCGGGAGCGAGGGGGAACAAACACAGAGAGACTCTACAGGCGATTGGTACTCTCGCATCTGAGGGGAGGGCAAATAAAACATGCGTGAAGGAGAAAGGGGAAAGCACAACATTGAAAAGTAAACAAAAAAAGTCTCTTAAACCAGAAACAGTTTGATCGCGGGGAGTCGGTAAAAAAAAGAGGAGTCGATTGGCTAGTGGGGGGGATAGAGGGGGGGGAAGGTAATGACTCAGCCAAGGGCACTACCTGGGAAAGTCAAATACAAAGGCGTACTACAATAGAAAAAGTAGAAATTGGGATACTTCCCATATAAAAACCTCGATCCGCGGAAGGAGGGAAGAGGAGGAATTCCAGACTTCGTGAGCAAGGGGAGGCAAAGTCTTGGCCGTTTCGGAAGCGCAAGGGAAGTCGTCCCCCGCAGGAGGCGGAATTCACTGCGAGGCCGGAAAGGAGTAATTTTAGGGGGTAAAGGGGGGAAAGTTAAATATAATCTTTAGCTAAACACACCAGAATGTGAGCCGAGTTTGTGCTGTTTTAGGGGACTGGGGGATCGTTGGGCGTACTAAGTCGGAAGACTCGAACGGAATGGAGGGGGGGGGGGGGAGGTAGACTTAAATTGCGATGTCAAAAGAAAAAGAGAGGAATTGGAAGGGGCGCATACCCGACGTACCGCCTGGAGGGGGAGGAGAGTGGTGCTTTAAAGGAGATAAAAAGGGAGGTGGAAAATGAATGTCTGTTGGTGAGTTGGAGCGGAAGCCATGATTGCGTGTTACTGTTAACCCCGGTATCATATGTCAATGGGGGGGGGAACAAATAGGGAAAAAAAGGATAAAAAAAAAAGAGAGGGCCAGGCTGACTCTTGTGTTCTCTCATGAGGCGCATGAAGAAAGATGACTCTCAAAAAAAATCTTGAAGGCTTTCTAAAGGAAGAAGCCATGTCTGCACCAAACTGCGAGGCAGAAACAAGCAGAGGGGACGGTCTCAAGAGGGGGGGGAAAAGAAGCGAGCGCTATTCCTCGCGTATTGTCAAAATGGGTGGTGCAGGATTTGGGAAGGGGGGGCGAACTGTCAGCGACGCCACAGACGTGGCGCACGGTTACTGGGAAGGAAGGATTGACGCCTAGTGTGAGATTGCCTGGAGAAATCAAGGGAAAAAAAATCACCTATCATGGCTGACGACCTGCAGGAAAAGTTCGATTCTGATCGCAAGCTTTGGGGGGGGGCTCAGGAATTAGAGTTTTTTCTTACCACGTGTGGGTTACGTCTCAAAGAAAAAAAAAGGAGGGAGGGATATAAATTTTATCAAGAACAAAAGAGAAAGGTAGAAAGCATGGAAAAGAAAGCAAAAATCGAAGTCAAGATAGGCAATGGTATCGGACTGGCTGGAGAGAGAGGGAATGGAAGGTTGAAAAATGGGTGACAAACAAAGATATCGATGGTAAAAAAAGCTGTTTCCGTTGGAGGGGTCCCCAAGAATTGCAATCTAACACAGTCAGACAAAAGAGAATCCAACGCGAGGAACATGTGAGGGGGAAAAACCAATCGGGTAAAGGGCACCGACAAAGGATGATGCAAACTCGTATGTATTCTGTGGGGGAGACAAATGGAGTCGAGACTCCGAAGGGTAGAAAGAAAACGAAGATCGTGGGAGTTCAAAAGTGTTGGGAAAAAGGAGAGGAAACAGTTCATACGAAACAGTGTGGTTTGTGCTAAAATAAGGAGAACTACATAGACATTCATGGCATATGATTAGGAACGTTCTGTGTGCCACTATACAAGCATCAGGAACCAAAATCAAATCAGAAATCCGGGAGAAGAAAGTCACGAGGATGATGGAAAAAGTAAAAGTCGTATCGGGCTCCCAGGAGGAGATGAAGGGAAGACCCAGGAGAAGTTCCTACAAACTTACAAAGGAAAGGGGTGCGTCATGACCACATCAGGAAAAACAAAGGCCAGTAACTGCACACAAATGAAGGAAGAGTTTGTGCTGTTTAGCTAAAGGATTAACCCGAGGGAAGGCAGGTAAAAGCTGGAGAAGGTGGCTAGAGGCTCAAGGTAGACTCCATAGGGCGATATGCCCATAGGTTAGATCTCGAAGAAGTGTAAAAAGAAAAGAATCAGAGTCTTTGTAACGGAGGATCAAATGTATGGCAAGGGGCCAAATCTTAGAGTTGGGGGGGAGCAAACCATTCAATATCTGTGGTACGAAAGGGGGGGCGGGGGAGGCGAAGAAATTTAACCAAGGTATCTATGGGCGACTACGGACACCTCGATCTCACCATTAAGAACGGCTCTGATAAAAAGAATTATATGCAGGTAGGTTCCAGAGGAGGGGGAGACGAACTGAGAGCAAAGGGGGGGGAGGAACTTTTAAAGAGTGAGCTAGAACGTCGTTTGGGGACGGAAGCCTCGCACTGGGTGGGAGGTGACCCTAGGAGGAGACCAGTAACTTTCTAACATGCCTGAATTGTTGCCTAAAGAGCAGCCAGTGGCGTAAAATTGTGGAGGCAACAAAACCGAGAGAAGCCATTGCCACCTCGTGCAGCTCTTCCATGGAAGGGGGGGAACAAATGCTCGCTAACACAGAAAAAGGGCACGGGTTCAAGGGGGGGGGGTTAAGGGATTGATGAACGGAGTGCACAATCTAAACGGCTCCGAGACTCTTAACCAACCCTCAAAAAAAGAGGATCACCCGGTGTTATAATTTGCAAAAAGGGCTTGGTAGGTCATCTAAGCTGGTTAATGCTTGGGAAGTAAAGGGTCGCGGAAGGCAGTCGCGAAAGCAAAAGTTCATCAAATAGGGTCATTCCCGCGAGGAAAGAATCATCAGTCGACTTCGTTTAGCCAGAAAAGAGAGGGGAAAATCTGAAGCGACCGTTCTCCGCACTACGAGACTCTTTTCTTGAGGACGCGTGACCCATGCCTCAAGCAGCTTGGAAAGCTCAAAAACAGCTCGCGGTGTGGGAGGAAGTACTCATCAGCCGCTCTAAGCGGGAGGCATCAGGGGTTAATCGCTGCTGCATAAAAAGCGACTCTGCCAGCAACAGAACACAGGGAGAGGGGGACGAAATCAATTCAAATACTGTGTTTCCATGGGAATGCAGGGTTAACGCGCCAGTGGGCAAAAAAAAAAAAAAAAATTGTCTGGCTGCGGACGGAGACCTCAAACCGTCAGATTTGGCGCCGACGAGATCAAAGGTCCTCAGCAAGATGGCGTGGACTTCGGGGGGCGTGGTTCGATGGCCCGGGCCGCATTTTCACCCGTGAGAGAAGGGTAATCTCATGTGCGTTAGAGAGGAGAGAAGAAACCCTGGGGTTAAAGGCCGCCAATCGAACCGATCTCGAGGCGCAGGCGTGGCGAGGGCACTTACTGGCGGCTGTTCAGCTGGGCCCGGAGAACTCGTGAGAAGAGAGGGGTCCAAGAACGGCGTCAACTAATCTGCGAGGCGCGAACGTCAGGCCTTCAAAGATCTGAGAGGAGGGGAGACGCTCGTGTCGGAGAAGGAAGACGGGTCGTACTAGGAAAAACAGCAATGGTCTCTTCATGGGGGACCAACCTTCTACTCCCCTAATTAAAGTACGGGGACGCCTCAATCGTCGAGCGTCAAGCAAAAAAAGGGGAAAGGCAGTGAGGTATAAGGGGAAAATTCACCAGTAATTACAAGATTGGAGAACAAAAACGTCAGAATTCCCCACACTATCAAAGAAGAAAAAAGAGGAACGCACCGCAACGTCTTCGTGAAGCAAGGAAACGATGGTGAAAATAACAACATGAAGATCCAGCTCGCCCTGTGAGTCGGGGATTTCGGAAAAGGATGCGTTAAACATCAAATGCGGGTACGGAGCCGAACTCAATTCAAAAAGGACCGGGAGCACCGGTTACCATTTGAAAAGGATCGTGCCGCATTCGTTCGGAGGAAGAAAAATCTTCAAGGACATGCCGCTTGTGGAAAAAGTCAAATCATCGGCGGGAGACAGAGATTTTTTTGACGGGGGTAGACCAAAAATCCAAATCAAGCCGCATTCGATGGAAACTGAGCCAGTTGCGGTCCAAGATGCCGCCGAAAACAGGATAAGCAACACTCACAGGGGGCACTAGCCTAAAATTTACACTTTTGGAAAGAGGTAAGCCGTTGAAAACGGCGGCGAAAGCTTGGCACGAAGGGGTTAGTGGAGGAGGAGGGGGGGGGAAATCGGCATGGGGGGCAACGACCGGCGCCCTCAGATGGGCAGAACGGCTTGCATCAGACGGGAAATGATGGAAACCTTCCTTGGAGGCTAGAAACAGGAAAAGGGGAAGAGAGATAATCATCCGCTTGAGCCGCTCCGGATACGGGCCTAACTCCTGCATTAGGGACAGAGCAAAACAACTTCGACGGAAGGGACTGCCGAAAAGTCCAATCACAAAAATTACGTGACCTCCGCATCCATGTCAACTAGGACGTTAAGAAAAACAAGAGGCCGTTTTGTCAAAAAAAAAACGACCAGGCAACGGTGCCGAACGCGTTGAACAGGCTCACGAGGGAAACTGGAACGAGGATTAAACCGGAAAGTGCGCTGTGGAAAAAAGAAGAGAATGTCATCGCTCCAGGATAGACGTACGCTCCAAGACAAGCTAAAAAGGGGGGGATAGGGGGGGGGGACCGACCTTTCTTCATCAGGGTAAAGGAGGAGAGAACAACAAAGGAGGATGCTGCAATAAAGGAGAGAAGCGATGAATGAACGCTTGGAGAGACAAAGGAAACCCCTATCGAAAAATGGGGGGGGGGTATACTACGTACCGGGCTGAAAGAGAGTCGGAAAATCGAGCAGTACCGGGTCGAAAGAAAAAGCGGCATCCGCAATACATAGACTGAGAAGGAGGACAGCGGCAAATGGTCGATTCGGAAACGAAGGACTTAGGGGTCGATGACAGAAAAAAACGGGGGCGGGGGGGGGAGTACGACCGATCCGACAACCGCTCCTAAAGGTGCTTGTCTTACTGTCGAAAAAGGAATCGGGGGTTAAACCAGCAATTGGGGAAAAATAAGTAGACTCAGAAGGGGGGTCCGGGCAAATCATTCTGCTGCCAGGAGAGGGATCGGAGGAGGGACCGATCATCGCCTCGACCCGCGATGGGAAGAAAGGGGGGGACTACATGTCACATCGAATGGGCGGCTCCGCGCTGCTAAAGCGCGTAGACCCTATCTGGGGAATCCGAGAGGCACGCCGAAAAAACGACCTCATCGTGACCATAGGTTACAGGGATTCGAAGAAAGATTTGGAAAAAAAATTTAAGAACCCGGGTCGCTATGCTCTCATGGCCGTGTTTAGGCCAGGAGGATCTTGGAAACTTAAGTGGCGAAAATCGGCCGTTCTGGAAAGAATGGGAGGGACGAATCATTGGAGTGGTGCCAAAGGGGAAAAAGTTTGAAAAAGCGAGCCACGAGGGGAAGTCTGGAGGAAACATCTGAAAATGAGAGAATAAATGGTCCAACCCATGCAGAAGGAGAATGATTTCTGTTCGACTACCCGTCATTTCGATCTGGTAAAAAAGCGGGGAGAAGAGCACTCCCTGGCCGACACATAAAAAAATAGTCGGAACAGGGTGAGGGGAAAACGCGGCGAGGACGTGGACGCCCTCATCGGGGAGGGAGAAGGGGAGAGGGAAGTCTGACGGTTGGGGGCTCGAAAGACAGTCTGAAAAGGGAAAATGGCTAGCCCGTAAAAAAAGGGGAAAGGGGGTCCCTTCTTTCACTCGCCGCAGAGCGGCAAAAAGGTTAGAAGGTTTGTCCACTCGAAGAGGACGGGGAGCGTCGGGTATAACTCCGCAGGGTAGAAAGAAAAGAAAGGCGAAACGCGAGACGGCGCGAACAAAAAAGCTGGAAAGAAAAGATCCACAAGGATCCGGAAGGAGACGGACGACTTAGTTGAAGCGCCGAAGGCAGGAAAGAAGACAGGCGACAGCTCCAGTAATTGTCAGAAAAAAAAGGGTTCACAGCGGAACGAGATTCCTTTAACACCATTTAATTCTCAGGGGAGAGACACGTCAATCGCGATAACCCGGAAGAGGAGGAGCAAGAGCAATCTCCAAGCACCATCCTAAGGAAAGGCCAAGTATTGCTTACATGAAGAAGAATTTGAGTGTTATCCCATTAAAGGGGAATGAAAGAAAAACTACCAGGGGACAAGGGGAGCCAAACCGCATGGTATAAAAAAAGGGGTCACGAAAAGGGGAAAAGGGGGGTGGGATTACCACGAGGGGGTTGCGGAAGATTCTTACGTTATCTAAGCGCAGTGAAAAAGTCTCTCGGGTAAACGAGATAGGAGGGGGAGTATGATCGACAACACACCGCGATATGCTATTGAAGAAAGTGAGGAAATTTAGCCAGCTGGTGAGTCATTGTCACAGCGAAGGGAAAGAACAATAATTAGAAAGGGTGCAAGGAGCGCAGGAACTGAGGGTTCGAGATAGGGGGCTGCGAGTGATGTATTGGTGGACAAAGAAAAAGAAGGGGCCGCGAAATAGTTTGAACGTGGGGGAACTAAGGGCTATACACTTCTTAAAGCATGTCCAAGGGGAAACTCAGCGATTCCTCCACCTAACGGAGATGAGAACAATAAGAGTTGTGACGTCGAGGGGAAGGGGAGAGGATATTAATCGGGGCCGCATAGCGGGACTTCACACACGTTTGGGGGGAGCACCGGGGGAGCGAAGCAAAGGTACGGTCGGAGAGAGGGCACTCTCTGGCAGGCACTAGGTTTCATCGAGTAAGAGGGTGAGTCCCCCTTGTTCCACGACACTTGTAAAAGGAGCTGGGGGGAGGAAGAATAAAGGGCGAGTATGGGATAAGGGAATGGGGGGATCCAAGCACAAAAAAGTGGTTGGGGAAAGTAACAACATTGACGTAGCACAAAAAAAAACACGTCCAGCCCATGTGGGGAGAAGAGAATTAACGACGAGGTCCAAGAGTTCAGGGTGACTAAGAGAGGATAGGGAGTGGGGTGAAATAAGGGGGAGTCGCCATCGGATGTGTAAACCAGGACATGGTCTAAGGCAAAAAGCCCAACGAAAGGGCGTAATAAAGGGGAGTCATGGGTTTGACTATAACTCGGCAACTATACTACAAGAATCTTTCATACATTGGAGACCAACGGGAAAAAAGAAGTCGAGAGAGGGGATTCGCGGGGATAAAACTAAAAAGGGGAAGGGTTGACGAGGCACCTCTCGCCTATGGCCAAGAACAGCGCTTAGAAAGCGCTTCAAAGGATGAGCAAAGGGTGGTCGTGCGTATCTTACCGAAAGGAGGAGGGATAATCTTACACAGCACCAAAGAAGTTGCAGAACATATGAACACCTTCTGTGTGGACTGTGGGGGATGGACTGGTAGATAAAGGTTGGAGGGTCCTCAATGAAATGGGGGGTCGGTAAGAAGAAAAGCTAATTTGGTTGATGGTCAAGGTAATTGGAGGGGAGAGGGAGAAACCGCATCGGCGACCTGGGAAGAGGCACACGGGACGATGGTATACTGTATCACTCGAGATTAAGGGGGGATGACTCGAAATTAGTTGGGAGGGTAAGTCGGCACTCCATGAGGAGGTAGAGGCAAAAAAAGAGAAGTCTATCATATGGGGGAGGGGAAGTAAAGTGCTCTGCGGAAAAGGGTGGGGGGAAAACAAAAAAAGGTGTACACTGGTTCATCTCATGAGAGGAACTCAGTAGACAAAAAGAGGGGTCGAAGATCAAAGCATGGAGGGAAAAATACCTAAAAGTGGGGGGAAATCCCAATACACTCATATGGGGATACAGGAAAGATGGGGGAAATCCTGACGCTCACGGGGAAAAACACTACGCGTGGGGATTTCCTTCTGAAGGTGGGGGGAGGATGTGGGGGAAGTCCGGGGCGACTTTCAGCGAAGTGAGGGAGAGGAGATGCCCGCGTCAATATGTCAAACATCGAAAAAGAACAAAGGGCGGAATCAGACGTCCCAGGCCTATCATCCATTTAGGGAAGGAAAAAGGGTTGGGGCTCAAATGATGGGAAATGTATTAGATGGTTCTTACGGCCGTGCGAAAAATGACGGAAATTGAGAAAATAGAGATATTTGAGCTCAGACCCCAACGGGGGGAAGAGGTAAGTACCCGGATCACAAAGCTGCGATAGAAAAGGAAAAGAGATTGAAGGGAGAGAGGGGGTGATGTTTGGTCCGTGGAAAATCGGAAAAAGAGACAACAATTCAGCGAAATAATCAGGAGATAAAAAAAGAAGAGGTGGTATGGCGGAAGGTAAAAAAAAGCATGATAAAAGTCAGACACAGAGAACAGAAAAGAGATCGAGACATGGGAATCTAAGCACACAGCTGGTCCTCCGTCTCATAAGGGCGGGATTGTATGCCAACGAAGAAAGGGGGATGCTTGTCTAATGCTTCTAAGGGAAGAAAGAAGGCGTTGTGATCTCTTTCTTTAATGAGTGATACAACGGGCACTATCGCGGTTGGGGGGGGCCAGAAAAAGGGGAAGAAGGGCGCTAGAGCAATACTTCATTTAATTGAATATGATAGCGAAAAAACGGGGGGGGGCAAATCACCCATCTGGAGTTCAGGAGCCCCACAGAAGAAGAAACACCGAACTTTTCGGCCTAAACTAATTGTACATCTACCACGGGAGGGGATCGCCCCTCCCAGGTCGAAGTATGCGGTAGATGCCAGGGAAAAAAAGGTGCGACAATCACCACAAACCACGGAAAAAAAGGGTACTACAGGGGAGGGGGAAAAAAAGGGGATATGCTCTTCCAATTAACACACAAAGAGTCAGCCAGGGAGGGGACACTTCTTTGTGCTGTGGAGCTAGGGGCCTCCGGATGTCAGAACGAAATCCTGGATCAGGTGGCCGGTGATTAAAAAAACTCGGGCGATAGATGGCAAAAATAGCAGGGAAAGTGAGGCACACTTCAGACGAAAGGGGGAAAAAAAACATCGAAGTCTGACGTAAGGTAAGGGGGGTGCAAGATCTGACTGATTAGGATTTTAGCGTGGGGAGTAGCCAAACAACTACCAAAGATAATGCATATCTTGTTAGTACGAAAAAAGAGGAGGGGTGCGGCGCGAAAAGGATGGGTACTTGGCGGGAAAACACAAAGGAGGGCGAAAACTCTATCTCAACCAGGAGCGCCCGAAGAGGAGGAAGAAATCTGCAAGGTTGTAGGTTCTCCGTCGGAAAATCAACGGGCGTCCGACTGTTAAACCTCGTCGTTGCTACGGACAATGTGGGGGAAAAGGAGAAGAGGGAAGACCTACGCACTTGGAGTAGCCACCAGAAAACGCGGGAGAACGACCAATAGGAGAAAAAAGATTAGGGCAACGAACAGGCGAAGGGAAAAAGGTGATGAACAATGGTGGAGAGAACAAAACCCTGAGAGGAAGGACACCCCCGTTGCAGCGAGGAAATGAGGGTTGTGGAGGTCGACGAAAAAAAATAACAGTGGTAGCACGGAAAAACGGGGTTTTAGGTGATGGAGGAGAAGACGATCTGCACATAGAGAGAGACTCGCAAACAAAAGAGAGAACTAAAAAAGGGGAAAGGGGGGACTGTCCGTTTAGCTGAGGACAATAGAAGAGGGGGTTCCGGGGTTTGGCATGTCGCGCCAAACTGTTGCGAACAGTTTCATCATCTTTTAAGGATCAAAGGGAATCAAACACGCGACATCATATCTCGCGCAGAAAATGAATCTCGATGGCAAAGACCCAGAACGGGCTACAACTGTAAAGGGCTGCTAAAAAGGGGGGCCCAGGAATCAAAGCTGCGACCTTGACTACTACTAGATATGCGGTAGTTGTTTGTGGGAGACGAAGGCCGCTCTTCGAGGGGTAAAATCTCGCGTTCAGCATCTGGGAAGCCGGCAAAAAAAAGGAGGAGAAAGTAGAATCAGCCAGCAACCTCCAAGCCGACTAAACGGCCATTATTCCTGCAATGGGGGCCAAGGGGAAGGAGCGTTTGGAATGCAAAAAAACGGAGTAGGCTGACTGATCAATCGGCTAAGTCAGGCTAAAACGTACATTTCACAGCGAGGCATAACCTGCCAAAGCGGGACTTCCGCTTTTGTCGTAGATTGGGGGAGGGAAGAGGGCTGTGAAAAAGGTAAGAACCAGTGCTGAGCGATTCTACATCGCAGGGGTTCTGACCCGGCGCCCCTATAAAGGGCGGCATCGCGGCGAAAAGGAAAGGGGACGTGAGCTGATGGCCAAAAGAAGGCTGGGTCCAGGCCTGAGGGCCGGCGACACTCCTGTCGGGTCGTCCAAAAGAAAAAGTCGGCACGGATCGCGGCGGCGAAAGAAACGTAGGGTGGGTAGTCTTCCAGGGGCGATCGGTCGAGGGAGTAGCCGGCGGCGAGGTCGTCTGCAACGAGTCGAAAGTGGGAGTCTAATCGCGGGTTATAGAAAATCACAGAAAGATATCGAAGCTGGAAAACAAATGCTAATCCCCGTGAAAGCCGGGCGCGCACAGCTGCGCTAGAAGGAAGGCCAAGTCTCCTTGTCGGGGGAGGGCAGACCACGGGCTAAACAACTTGCTATGGCGAAAAAAGAAAATTCCACACTATAAACCCTAGGAAAAGAAGGGGCCGCCCCGTCAAGTCTGCAGAAGAAAGGGGGGGCCAGAACAGCTTCCGCCAACAGGAAACGAGAAGCTAGAGATCTTTGTAAAGAACGGCACAAACTTCGAAATGCGGTTAGGGGGGAAGGAACATCGGCACCCCTCGAGACGCAAGGGGAGTGTGGACATCACTAAGCGCTAAAGGATGTTAAAAGCCCGCGAATGCCTCGCTGGCCCGTAGGGGTGCCGACATAGCTACAGCTCATAAAGAAAAAAGAAAAGTAAACATAAGGGGGGCAGAATCCATGAGCAACCTGAGCCCGGGACTCGTAAGAGGAACGCCAGAAACCCTTCATTAAAGAGGGGCGACCCAGGGGTGCGAGAAAAGCCGCCATTTACAAGTTGTGCCGTGAAAGTGGTGAAAAACTGAGAAGAAAGAGAGGTCACGTGCGAGGTCTTGTTCACTGAGGGAAAAAGGGAGGAGAGAGGTGGTCCCCCGGCTCAGGGAAAAAGAACATCCTAAGAAAGTAGATGGCCATCGACCCCGAGGCAGAGCGGAGAGAGGAAGAGTCCCTTGAAATCGTAAGAGGAAAGAATACGTTAAGAACGTAGAGCTCGACGACAAATTCCTGGACTCCTAAAAACACCGAGCAACAGGAAAGGGTAAGTCAACCCAAAAGAAAGGAGAAAAGAGGGGTATTAGGAGTGCGAAAGACGACAGAAAACGGAAATTCCCGCGACACACCCCGAAGGGGGGGGGGCGCTAAGCGTTTCCGTCCTCGCCAGGAAGCGGAAGAGGCGTCTCGTAATCGATTGGACCGAACGGTGCGCGATTTCCGCGCGTACTGAACGCGGTAGACCTGGGAAATTGCAGAAAGGGGAAGGCTCAAAGACATCTGGGGGGCGCGGGTGCGTTGTCGGTAGAGGACGTTCTTTCAAAAGAAAAAAGGGAGAAACTAAAAAGAGGGATGAAAAGAGAGAGGAAGCGTAAGAGGAGTTGACGTAAGCTAAGGGGGGGGGGGACCACATATCCGAAAAGCCGAGTTTGGAGCGCTACTTGAGAAAGGACAATACGCGAACTCCCGAAAAAAGGGGTACAAATGCGCGCAGCAGACGAATACCTATCGCTTCGAGAAGCTGAGAAAAAGAAGAGAAACCGAGGAGGCAACGCGTCCCGGACCGGTGAAGAAAGGTGGGACGGGGGCAAAAAACCCGGAAGGGGACGAAGGAGCCGAAACCGCGTCCTAGGCAAAAGGGGACTTCCATTTGACTGGTGCCGGGGAATTGGGAAAGGGGAGAGGGAAAACGTGTCGAGCGAAAATTGGGACTAGAAAAAGGGAAAAAAACAAGGGAGGAGGGCGGCCCTTCCGGAGCGGATAAGAAACATAGAATCGACCCGCGATGAATCGGAGAAAAGGATAAGAAATGGGGAACATAGATGGGGAGGGGGGAGGCGCGCTGCTGCCAAAACCGGGAAAAAAATCAAACCGGTATCTGGCGCGCCAGCCGAGAAAAATCTAAATCGGTTCCATAAGCTTAAGGGTCGCCGTTTTCAAAACCCGGCAAAGGGGGGGGAAAGGGTGGTTTCGTCGGTCTTTTCTCAACCTGGGATGGAGGGTTCTGGCCGGGAGATGTCAAGCGCAGGCGGGGACATAAGGCCGGGTGGGTTGGTTGGTTGGGGTTTGTATGTTTAATGGATAATGTTGTGGGTGAGATCTTCTTCTGGCAAGATAGGAGGATGGGGGGTACATCATTTAACCGATGAGCAAAATGACAAGCGAGCATTGAGAGGAAGGAGAGAAGGGAAACATCGGCGCATTAGCACGCGCAGGGAAAACCGTCTCTCACGCGAAGAATGATTGTGGAAAAAGAAGTTCGAGAGCTGGTTCACGAATCGCGAAGAAGCTTTCCCCAGGCGAGAGAAAAAAGGTCTGACACGCGGCGCGCTGAGGTGGGCCCCTGTCGTTCTGCGGGGGGGGGATTGCTCGAAAATAAACAGGAGAGTCGGGGTAGCCGCGTGTGAGAGGCAAACCCAGAAAAACAGGGACTCAAGGGAAAATGGATCAGGCTCGGCGGGGGGGACAACTCCGGGGATTTAGAAGTTGTTCAAAAGGTGGAAACCCTGTGCCGGTCGAAAAAAAAGGACGTCGGACAGAAGAGACCGCGACACGCCGGAACTACACCGCGAACCGATCGGGGGAAGAAGGCACGTCGACGTCTCTCCCGTCCTCCGGGGAGAAAAGATATGGACTACGCCAGATAATCCATAAGGCGAACAGTTGCCGTCCACAGCCAAGAAGGGGAAGAGGATGCCTCTAGAGTCTCGCCGGAGGAAGGGATCGCGCCGCGCGAAAGTGAGTCCTTCAAGTGCTTCGCACTGGGGGGGGTTAAAAGGATAAACTTCTATCGCACAAGAAAATTCCGAAAGAAACTGAAAAAGGTAGAATGAACATTGACGCGGGGCTGGGCAGCCCACTATTGAGCAAACCATGCACTTTAAACATGGAAAATCAGGCAACTTTCAAGTAATATCGAATGAGGATACCGAAGGTGAGTTGCGGCCGAGCTTGAACAGGGGCGTCACAAATTTGACGAGAAAGAAGAAAATCGCTGCGGGACAATGAAGATAGAGAAAAAAACTAGCATAGCTAGGTAATATATGTTCTAAGGGGGAAAAAGGGAGTAACGCGAGACCAGCTATTCTGACAAAAAGTTATTTTCGGCGAACGTTCTCAGAAGCGCGAGGGAGGGTGGGTTGGCGAAACGATATCAGGAGGACGTGGGGGTATGCACCTCCTACAAAGAGGGAAGGAGGGGGGAAACATTGGCGAAGGGAGGCCGAAATGAGAAAATGAAAAGCAGACGAACAGCGTGCAGCCACGGAAGCTCTCCAACCAGGGAGAATATGAGAGGGGGGGGGGGGTTCAGCGTATCGTATATGATATAGTATGGGCAGAAGAGGGAAGAAAAAAGCAAAAAGCACAACAATTGTTGGGCAAGGCCAAAGGGGGGACATGAGACCGGACTGGGGGAATAAGCTCCATCCGCGCTGCACGAGGTGAATGCGAGGAAAAGGGGGGGACTCAACTTGGTTTCGCCCTCCCTGAGAGAAGGGAGGAGGACAGTCTGCATGGATGGAAAGAGGAGAGCTTTCTGGCATTTCGGACAAGGAAGTACAACCTGACAGGTCAAAAAAGGGACGAGACCTTCTCACGAGCGGGACATCAGTAAAAAAGTGAGGGACCTGAAAAAATGCATTTGTAGGAAGGAAAGCTAGAAATTAATATAATGAGGTCGCAAGATTCAATGGGGTGGAACGAAAATTCCGCGACTACCGGATACGCAACGACTCACAGGCGATATAATGTTGTCGTAGGGGGGGAGAACCCACGATACGCCTTGGAATCTCAGCAGCAGAAAGAGGACCTATTGAATACTACTTTAACTGCGAAAAATTGCGAGGGGATAACAAAAGAAGAAAAATTGGGGCACGGGGCCGTAGAAAACGCAACCTATCGCCCTCAGGGTAGGATCAAGCTCTGCCAGGGGGGGGACACGAATAATCGTATTTTGCGTTGGGGAAGTGATACGCTTGAGCAGAAAAGAAAAGAAGGGGGAGAAAAAGGGGCTGCAACTCTGGGCTTTTTAGGCTGGGGGAAGAATAGGGGGGGGGGTCTCCTCAATGATTTCAGGGCAATACGCCGGAGAAGCATAATGGAACGGTGGTAGGGAGACCTCCTGCGGATGTCAGAAAGGGAAGAGGAACAGGACAGGGGGAGGGGGGGCCAAGGGGTACCTCCTGTAGAACGTGTACAAAGAGGAGTTGCTGTCGTCACCAGGGGGGAGAAATTGGTTCTGAAGGCTGTGGCGGTTGAGTTCGTGTGATTTGCCACACACAAATAGAACGGAGTGAATGACTTTATTGCTCCTGGGTCAAGCAGGGAAAAGGGTTTTGCACAAAAAAACAGCGAGGGGCGGCAGGAAAGGGGGCAAGGGAAGATAACCTCATTAAATAAGCTCTAAGAAAGGGAAAAATGGGATACAATTTAGAATCCTGGAGCACAAAAAGATTCTCCCAATACACTTCGAGGAGGAGCCAGGAAAGAGGGGGGGGAACCCTCTCTCCAATGTCTCAACCGGGTAGGTCAAAGGGGGAGTGAGGAGGTGGGCAGGCTCTTGAAGAAGACAAAAATCGCAAGACTGTCATCGATATTGAGACTCAAGGTTGAGAGGAAAGCAAAAAGTACCTCACCTATCAGGGAACCGAAAAAAGAGACAGGACCAGGACCATTTCGATCTGATCAGAGCTTGGGGGGGAGAGAAATGGCCCGTAGCGGGTTTCTTACCACGGTGGTTCCGAAAGGAGAAAATATAGGATTTGAGAAAGGAAATACGGGTAAGGGGACAGAGCACAAAAGCTGCGATCAAGAGATGGAAACTTAGAAGGGGAGGAGAGAAGGGGAGCATGGGGATGTCAACCGGTTGAAGCTTTGTACGCGGAGGGAAAAGTGGAGAAGCGAAATGGAATGGATGAGGGGGGGGTTCTGGCAATACGGAGCCTACACAGTACCAGAGCCTCCCCAATAAAAGGAAGAGGGGGGAGGGGGGGAGACCCAAATCTTTTCTACCGTAAGTATGATTGTATAAGGAAGGAGTTCGTGGTGCAGACATCTCTCCTTGGCGTGGAGAGGTATCGGCAGTGAGGATTAGGACTCATGAGAACACCCTTATAAGGGACCATAAAGGGGTGCCATAACCACGTTTCAATGAAAAGGGAGGGAGAGAGCAATCATTTATTGCATATAAGCAGTGTGTGGCTATAACAAGCATCACATGGGTACCAACAGCCCTTGGCATAACACGCCGGGAGGAATGAAAGGAAGCATCACACTCAATATATTAATTACAGTCCAAGATAAGGAAGGCGACCTCCCATCAGCGATGCGGTCTTTGGAGGGAAAGAAGAAAAAGAACATCCTTACCATCAACAACGAAATGCACGGGGAGAGGGGAGAAGACCATTGAAAATCGTCATTAAAAACAAAAAGAAGGTTCAGCTTTTGCTGTTTTAAGAAAGAGGATAGACCTTACGGGAATAACCGCCTAATACTGGGATGCAGGTGGAAAAAGGAGAGGGGACCTGCTGGCGATATGGCCCAAAGAAAAACTCGAACCACTTCAAGCGAAGAAGTTTGGGAAAAAGACCGCCAATCCGCTCATGGTCAGTCCTGGGGGGACAATATGCAAGATCGTTCGCGGAGTAGAAAGGGGGACGATATTTGTGGAAGTACCAAAAAAATATCGGGGGACCCTGTTGAAGTGGAAGCTCACCCATGTCGTCGCGGTCTGTGCGAAAGAGGAAAATTACTCCACTCGAGACTCCAATGATGAAATCTTCCTCAAAGAGGAGGGGGTAGGTATCGATCTACGCGAAGAAAAAATGGGAGGAAGGGGGTAAGCGCCGTGCGAAGGTTGCTACGGGGAGGGGGGGGGTAGGGCAGCAGGACTTCCGCACGTGGGGTAGGAAAAACCTGTACGAACCTTGAGAGATCTCCCCTAATCGAGAAGGTCAAGAGGGGGGGGGGGAACGCGACGTTCCGCCAACATTGAACGGGGGTAAAAAACCGGACTCAGGAAAGCGCATTGAACCCAAGGGAACCAAGTGAGCAAAAGCTTTTTCAAATAGGAACAGTCGCAACGTCAACGTGCGAAAAGGTCAGGGTGATTTGCTGATGACTGATCTTAAAAAGAAAGATCATAGCCAAAAAAAGAAAACTATAAGGAAAAACACGCACAACATATTCTGCCAAAGTTTGAGAAGAAATTAGTGAGGCTCGACGCGTTCAAGAGGGGATAGGGCGCGCTCACACTTGCGCATGGTGATACCAGGAAAATTTAGAGGCAGGGAAAAAAGGAGATAACAGCAAATACATATCTCGGAGCAAAAAAAATATCTGCTACCTCTCGAGACAATGCGAAAAGCGGGGGAAGACAGCCCTGGCAAACTTTCGAAGGTGTCAGGAAGGGCGCTTAAAGGCCTCAAATGGCGACAGGGCGTCAAGCTCTTCAAAAATAGCTATGGTTGGGGGCTCGACATACGCTCAAAGGCGCTTAAAAAAAGGGTCCTGTTAAAGAGGGGAGTCGCTAAAGGAAAAAAGAAACTGAAAAAGAACCCGGCGCCGGAGAAGAGGAGCTAATTCCGGGCAGGGTTGGTCTGATACATGCGCGTGAAAAAGGGGAAGGGTCGCTGCTGCTCCAAAAGCTAAGGAGGAAAAAGAAAAGGGCAACCTCGTCATGCCGCCGGGAGAGAGGGAGTGTAGACTTCTTGTGAAGGGGGCCTGACCGCCGCATTGAAGTAAGAAAAGGGGGGAGGGAGAAAGGGGGAGTTACATCGCAGTGGGAGAAAAAAATCGGAGAACTTCCCTGGGCAAGGCGCGGCAATTAGCGGCCGGCTATGGGAGACTGGGCCGGCAATTCATTGAGGGGTGAGAGGGCCTGGGGCCTGCTAGGAAATTCGAGTCGCCACTACGGGGGGGATGCTCTCCTGGATCATCAGCGTCGGTAATCAAAGTCGTTCGCGGAGTCGGTACGGAAAGGGCTGGGGGTGTCTCCTAGAGGTCGACAAACACGGAACGCGCGCGTGGAACAAAAATCTAATCCACGGTCCGCATTCAAAGGGCGCGTCAAGCAGAATCCCTTGGTCCAGAAAGGTTCAGCCTACATGCGACTGGCTATTGCGAGCAAAAAATCCAGAATTCCCACTAAAAAAACGGACAGGCCCTCACGTCGAGTTGAAGAAAGGAGGGGAGTGGGACCAGAAGCTTCCGCGCGCAAAAAGGGTCCATGGAAAGAGGATCCTGTAAAAGGGGGAAAAAAAGATGCGTCGGAGCAAGAAACAGCATAAAATCCTGGTGACCATGTTGAAACTAAGGGGCGAAGGAGACGATGTTGCAGAAGAAGAAACCGCATGCTACGGCAACAGTCACTTGTTCTTGGAGGACAGACGTGCTCGTCCTAGAAGGAGGCAAGTCAAGCTAATCAGCAGGAGGGAAAAAACCTTACGCCGGGAAAACAATTAAGACCGCCAGAAAATCACCCCAGGGGTGAAAAAGCAAAGACATACACGTTTTGACACCATCGCAGGGGGGGAAGGAAAAAAGCGCCGAACAGGTGAGAAAAAAAGAAATGTCCTCGCGGCGCGCAAACAGATCAGGATGGTCGACCGGAGG